>TARA_R110002020_G_scaffold138354_2_pt1 | contig 26552 bp, 31 predicted proteins | sample TARA_R110002020 | Tara Oceans TARA_R110002020 (sample SAMEA4396489) | marine metagenome | biome: Westerlies Biome; feature: [MES] marine water layer (ENVO:01000295) within the mesopelagic zone...; material: water (ENVO:00002006), including particulate matter (ENVO:01000060) such...
CTAATAATAAAGATACTGATGTTTCCTACATGTCGCAACATGCATATTGCTTAGAGACAATAGAAAAAGAAATAGCTAAGTGTGTATTGCTCTGTGCTAATTGTCACAGAAAAAGGACAGCTTTGCAAAAAGATTGGTATCAATATAACATACAAGGAGAAAAATAATGGGTAGAGCAACAGAGTTTATAGAATTTATCAACGCAGACCCAATCCCAGATGAAGAGGAAATGCGATTTATGTATTCCTACATAACAAAAACAAAAGAGTTAAAGAAGATACGAAAAGAGTATCGGAAGAAAATAAAGGAGAAAAGTAATGGGTAGAGCTATAGATATGGAAAACGACATCCATAAATTAAAGCAAGAAGTAAAGGAAGTAAAAGACATTTTAAAAGATATATTAGAAGGAGTAAAAACTAATGACAAAAACGAAACCAAAAAAACCAACACTAAACGAAGTAAGGCAAGTGATGGACAATCTGATACACGACTTAACGATAGTGAACAATAAGGTTGATACTGTATCTTTAATATTAAACGACTATGTTCTTTTCAAAGACGATGTTGATGGTTTTACAGCGTTTTTAAAAGAAAGAAAGGAGAAAATAGATGCTAAGCAAGGAACTACTGATAAAAGTTCTAAATGAGCACAACTGGGGAATGTTCCTCAAGAGTAGCCCATTGCAAGAAATGTCTACATCTAATGTTGGGATGATATATAAAATCAACGAAATAGATATAGATAATGTTGTAAAGGAATATAATAATATGCTCGAAACATATGTAGATAAACCAGAAGACTAAAGGGAGAAAATAAATGAACCGAATCGAAGATAAGTCCACAGAGAATGTGGTCTTAGGGAGTCTTATCCTTAATCCAACCGAATATGATACCGTCGCTCATTACATTACTGACGTTAAAGTATTCTCACAAGAACGAGCAAGAGCCTTGTGGCTTAAGCTTAGAAAACTCATAAAAAGCGGAGCTAAGATAGATACTCTTACGATGTGTAATTCAATTACTGGAGATGACCAATTAAAAGGTATAAGTAAAGGATATATAGTAGACTGCACTTCAGATGCTTGTGGAAGAGGAATGACAGAGAGTTATGCACAAAGTATTTATGAGAAGTATTTGCTAAGAAAGATTGTAGACGAGGCAGATGCTATTAAAAACAATGTAATAAATCATGGTAAAGATGTCTATGAGTTAATATCGCACACTCACACATTAATGGGAGAACTTATACGGGTAAGACCAGGAGAAAAATTTAGTATAGATGGGACTATGCAAGATACAATTAATACGATGAAGGAAGGGTCAAATCGTATGATAAAAACTGGATATAGAGAGATAGACGGACTTGCAGGTGGGTTGACTAGAGGAGAGATTACTATTGTAGGGGGGAGACCAGGGCATGGTAAAACTACTTTTCTAGTTAACTTGCTTGCATCACTTATCAATGGCGGATATAGAGTAGCGATGTTTAACCGTGAACTACCAAATACAGAGGTTATTAAGAAGCTTATATGCATAGAGAACCCACGACTTCTATATAGGGATGTGAGAAGAGGTATTGTAGATAAAGAAGATAAAAGATTTATTGAAGAATTAAAGAGGGCAAGTAAAAAGATTGCCGAAAAGTATTCAGAAGATAAATTTATTATGTTTGATAATATAAGAGACTTGCCTAAAACTGCATCAGAAGTAAAGAAATTCAAACCAGATGTTATTATAGATGATTATATACAGTTAGTTAAGCCAGTAGGGAAAGAAGATACTAGAAGATTGCAACTTGAAACGATTTGCAATGACTATAAGTGGCTTGCAAAAGAAAGTGATTGCTCTGTAATTTTAGCTTCACAGCTTAACAGATACTTAGAAGCAAGAGGTAGGGAGGCTAAACGACCACAGCTTTCTGACCTAGCGGAATCTGGAGCTATAGAGCAGGTAGCAGAGAATGTATTCTTTGTGTACTATGCTTATAAAATAGACCCCGCAATGCATGACAAGAATGAGATTAAACTTGTTGCAAGTAAGGTAAGATACGGAGAGTCTGATGAAATAGATTTATCTTACAAGGGTGATATTTGTACAATTTATGATAACTGGTCATTAAAAAACTTCAAGGAGCCAAATGAAGCACAAAAAATCCCATTCACTTAAAATAATTGCCATAGACCCAGGAAAGAGTGGAGGTCTATGTGTTGTACAAGACGATTTTATTGAGGCTAAAAAATGCCCAAGCACAGTACACGACATGTCTCTGCTGTTCGCACTAGCAATAAACGAGACTCCTCCCGAGTTCATCCGAGTCGTACTGGAAAAAGTTTGGGCAAGGCCTCATGACGGACGTTCATCTATATTCACATTTGCTGGTAATTACGGACAATGGGAGGGAATTATAGCATCACATGAATTAGAAATAGATTATGTAACACCTCAAGCATGGATGAAAGCTTGTGAAATACCAAAGAAAATGACTAAAAAAGACAGAAAGAACTACATAAAAGACCTTGCAAAGAAACTATACCCAGAATTAGGAAAGAAAGTTACACTAGCTACAGCAGATGCTATTGTACTTGCTCATTATGGACAAGAAAAATATGATAACATTGTCTGATATAGATGAGTATTTTGGGCCACTTTTAAGAGTAGGGGAAGGGGGTAAATTGATACCATTAGAATACGAAGAAATGAAGAAGTTTGATTTAGACCTTAAATTCGGGCATTTTGGGGAAGATTTTGTCCGAGACATGCAAAAGGGTAACACTAAGATAGAAGTTAAGACAGAGCGGGATAAATGGAAGTCTACGGGCAATATAGCTATAGAGATACGATATAATGGCGAGCCTAGTGGATTATCTACTACTGGTTCTGAGGTATGGATACATTTATTATCTTATAATGGTAAGATAGAGGCTGGATTTATATTTAATGTTGATGATTTAAAGGAAAAGGTAAGTAGATTATACAAAGAAAAGAAAGCAAAGCTCGTAATGGGTGGTGATTTTGATGGTAGTCAGATAATATTGCTACCAATAAAGGAGCTATTTTAAACCTTTTCGCATAAGTCTTAATGCTTCTGGGTCACGCAAGTATTTAGAAGTTAATTGTTCAACTTTTCTTTTCTTGACAAAATATTGACCTTCTAATTTTCTAAGCTCAGTCATATATTTAATCCCTCGTTCTTTATCTTTATTAAGCCAATTTTCCCATTTAGCAGTTAAAACAGGTTTATTTTTAATTGGAGACAACATGTTAGGATTCATCCTAGTTATATGCCTTTTAACTTGCTTAGTTGCTTCTTTTACAGCTTGAGAATATGTAGAGTATTTTGTATGGTCTCCGTTTTTATCAACATCATTCCTGTAATAATCAGTAGCAAGTCCATATACAGTAATTACATATTGTCGAGCAGCCTCGTCTGGCGTACCCATCAAGAAGACTTCTTTCAATTCTCTATAAAATGGGTCTTTAGTTGTTAAAACTTTATCTCCAAAGTCGGGTGTGTCTGGCATAACTTCATCTTTAAATTCGTAATACAACCCTCTATATTTAGATGACCCTTTATTTAAACTATTTTTTTCACCTCTTTTTCTTATATTAGATAAATAAGCTCTATATGCTGAAGATGTATTTTTTAGAAAATCTTCTAATGATTGAGTTTTAGTTTTAGTTCCTTCTATGGGAGACCTAAGAGCCGTTACAAAAGCCCCTCCCCATGTATATAAAGCAGGATAAACAGTCATGTCTGCACTTTCACCATCCATCATTTTTAATATGTCAGTTGCAAGGCCAAACGTTTCTCCCCTAACTAACAATGTTTTCATATAAGTATCCCAGTTTGAATTTTCTTCTGGAACATTAGCCTCTAAGAGATAGCTATACATTGATATTAATGCTTGTCCTGTTGCTATTGGAGTAAGTCCCATCATTGCAATTTTAATATAATCATTATTCTTTCTTGCTAATTGGAAATTTCTCAATTGATTCCTGTTAAATTGATATGCCATCTTTTTAAATAGAAGCATTGGCTTTACCATACCCTTATCCCAATAATCTGGCATAAATAACCCTTGGGCAGAACCTTGAGTGTTAATGTGTGCATATGTATTAATTTGATTAGACATAATATCTAATTCTCTTTTAATTTTTGATTTTGCAAAAGAATCTTTAAAAGAATGTCCATCTGTGCCATTGAGACCATATTTTTTAAATAAACCAACCTGTTTATCATCCATATGATAAAATTGTTGCAATCTTTCTGTCGCATTCCTAACAGCTTTTTCTGAAGAACCAGAGCTTTGAAGGATTTTAATTAATCGAGCAGCATCGTATTTTGCACTAGCTATTGCAATGATTCTATTTATATTTTCTGTGGGCTTCATTCCACCTAATGCAAATACAGCATCCCATATTTTACTTGTCCTAATATCCGTAATATGTCCCACTCCGACAGAGGTGTCAAGAGTCATTCTCACATCATTTCTAAAATCTTTTGACATTGATTTAACAAGACCGCTCATATAATCTCTTAAATAAAATGATGACATGTTAATATTTTGACCTAAAAATAAATTTTTAGCACCAGCCGTAATAAATCCTAATGCAGTCTTAGAGTAAATTCCTGCTAATTGATTTGCACTTGACACAAAAACACCATTATTCCCATATAATCTTTTGTTTATCCCTAACTCTTTGTCAATTTGAATCTCTAACCAATTGCCCCACTCTAGGTTTTTTGCTTTTAAAGAACCTATAAGAGCTTCTGTTTGTCTACCTTTTATATTAGTATCTTTTAGTTTAACCATATCTGGGAACATTTCAGCATTAGCTAAAAACTTTGACATGCCAGCTGCATATGGCTGAATATAATTATCAAAATCAGTTTCATAAACCTTAACATTTTTACCATCAATTTCAATTACTTCTGGAAGCTTAATATGTCTTGTCTTCAATGCACTAGAAGTTGCTTTTGCTTTTGAAAAATTAAACATATCATTAATAGAAGCCTCTACTTCCATCCTAGCAATCTCATCAAACTCAGCTACCTGTTCTTTTGTTACATCTTTCTTTTTATATTTTTCTTGCGCAAGTTTTTTTGCTAATTTATTTTTAGGCTCTTCTACAAGTTTATGATAATATTTACCACCATTACTTTCATCAAAAAGTTGTCTAAACTGTTTTGTTGTTGTTCGAGTAAGATATACATTATCTTCTATCCACTCAATCGGTGTGTTTTTTACAAATTCTTTATATTCTTTATTAGTTTTAAACGCTGAACGCCATGCTGTATAAAGTGAGTCTTTATTATATGTTCGATATTTATCCCACATTAATGCTACTTCAGCTTCTCTCGTAGAAGGCTTTCCATCTTTATCTTTTTTAACAGCATCTATTACACTTTTATATTTTTTACTATTAAACGTATACTTATCGTCTTTTATAATTACGTAATCATTTTCAAAAGTATTCTTAATAAATTTACGCTCATATGGCTTTAGCATATTTTTATTTAATCTTTCTAAATACCTTTCAATATCCATAAGATATAAAGATTTTTTAACATTATTAAGCGCAAGCTTATTTACTTTATATAATGAATTAAACTTATCTTGAAAAGATATAAATTTTGTATAATGATTTGATTCAACGCTTGCCCTTGTTAATAATTTTTTACTCAGACCTTTTTCCCCAAGCATTTCAATAACTTCCCAGACTGGTATGAACGATTTTGCAACACCCTTCATGATGCCTTCAAGTTTTCTTATCTTTTGAAATTTTTCTGATTCATTCTCTATCTTTGAATTAAATATATACTGTTCCTTATCAACAGGCATATCTCTGGAAGGTTCTTTTATAATATATTCAAATTCAGCAAGCTGTCTACTATTAGCACGCACAATATCTCCATTTGGAACGCCTAATACCCTTAACACTTTTTTGCCCTCACTCTTACTTAAAACTGTTTCTTGCAACTTATCAACCCTAGCCATTGTTCGTAATTCATTAGCTTTGTTAGATAGTTTCATTAAATCTTTAGAAGAATCTATGTCAAGCTGTTTAGAAAATCTGCTTATATCAGCTTGAGTGCTAGATGGGTCATCTATTTTAAACTTTGCAGGGCTATCAATACCAGCTCTAGTCGCTATAAATTCTGTTATCTGTTTTGATTGAAGAGCCCCTACTTTCTTTTTAGGCTGCTTAACAAACGATTTATATTTAGCTTGTGTATCTTCAATGAGCTTTATTTTCTTCTCAGAAATAGGCTTTACGGGCTCTAAATCACCTTTTACGGTTTGTTGAAACAAAGATTGCTGCTGAATATCAGTTTTTGGTATGCCTGTTAGCTGATAATTTACATCATCAAATACATCTACTATTTGACTTATACCTGTAGATAAATCATTTTGCATTACAGAAAACTGTGTATCAGTTAAAGGCTTATCCACAATTGATTCAAAGGCAGATTTTAATTTTACCTTGTCAGTAGATACGCTATCAAGTATAATTCTACTCTCATTTAATGTTCTAGCTCCATCCTCTGCCATCCACCTAGCATCTTCTTTAGATACTTTATTATTTTTAATTTGGTCATCAGTATATTTGTTAGCAATTTTTTCTAACTTAACTGACCTTTCTTTAAAATCTTTAATGCTTTTTATATCATCAAAAAGATTTACGTCTTGTAGATTTAATTCATTAATTACTTCTTTAGATAACTCAGGGTCTTTTAAATTTTGACGTACCCTTGTTAACATCTCATTATTAATTTGGCCTTCCTCTAAATTTATATCCTCTATTTTAGAAGCAACTTTTGACATTTTATATTTAGATAAAATCTTACCACCAGCAAATAAAGATGCAACCATAGAACCATCAGCAGCTACATTTGTAAACCATTCATCAGAACCTATCATGGGATAATCTTTAAAATTACTTAGTCCAATTTCTTTATAGAATGAAGGTAAAGTAGCAAACGCTACGGTCTCTATAGAAGCTTGCCCTGGTAATCCATATAAAGCTTTTTGTGATGCTGACAGAGCTTCTCCACCTTCTTTTGCAGCGTTTAATTTCATTGCGTATTTAGACCCTAACATTCCTCTTCCTACTACACCTGCAGGAAAACCTATAAGAAATGATTCCAAGAAGCCATCTCCCGCATCTGACATTACTTGCGAAGCATCAATGCTTCCACGTTCAGTCTTTTGATTCGCTGCAGACGCTGTAGCTGCATAAGCAGACGATATCATTCCAAACGCAGTTCCATCTTGTACACCAGCCTCTACTAATTGCTTAGCTAATAATTTATTTTTAGGAGTAGCAGTCTTTACCAAAGACTTTATTCCTGCAGCCTTAGCTAGAGCAGTTGTTCCTTGAGCCGCTTTTGCACCTATACCTGCACCTGAAAGATATAAAGCGATTTCCATAGGAGAAGCCATACCTGTAATAAAACTACCTACTTCTGCTCCCCATCCTGGGTCATAATCCCCTACATCATATTTAGGTTTACCATACGTTGCTTGATACGCTAGACCAACTAAAGATTGATTGTAAGATTTTTTAAAAAATTCTGGCGTTATTCCAAGCATAGGGAGACCTGATTCTGTAAATGCCTCAGATGCACCAGTCAAACCTATTTGATATACGGATTCTAAAAAACTTTTTGAACCATCTGGAGACACGTCTGCATTTTGATATTTACTGCTTAATAGAGGAGCGTCTTGTTCGAGCTCTATTTTTTCTACAGGAGGCGCATACTCAGGAACATTAACACCTTTAGACTCGTAGATTAAATCTTTACCATAAGTATACACATCTAAATCACTCATATTTTGAGTATACTGTGGTTGCTTGGTTCTAAAATATTGTATTAAATCGTCTTGATTGTTTACTTTTTGCATTAATATTTTTTATTTTAATATTTTATCTAGTTCTTGTTTTGATAAAGTTTTATAAAATTTACTGTCAGGCAATTTAGTTAAATTTACATTTCCAACTGACATTTTATATTGCGCAATTCTTTTTTTATGTTTTTCACTCAATTCTTTATAAGGTTTGCCTGTAAAAGCTTTATCTACAGGGGCTTTAAAGAAACTAATAAATTTATTTAATCCCTTAAGTTCTGGCATTTCATTAGAACTATTTATTAAATTGTAAAATTTTTCAGTTGAATCTATGCCACCATCACCTTGTAAACGTGGATTTTCTTTTATTGCCTGCTTTCTTAATTGTTCAATTTTTGCTTTTTCAGTCTTACTTAATTTATCATAATCAGCTATTTTTATAGGCTGATTTGCTTGCAATAATTCTTTGTCTGACATAACATCTTCGCTCACATCGACAAAATTTTCTAAATTCAAGTCAGATAAATCTATATCTTGCGTTGATTTTTTTATATCTTTTGAAGTTTCTTTAACTTTTCCATAAATACTTTTTACATCCCAAGCCTCTAAACCACGTATAGCTCTATTAATTCCTTTATTATTCTGGGCTATCAAATCATTAAGCATTACAGTAAATAACCCTTTATCAATGCTACCAGATTGAAGTTGATTAAAAAACTCTTCAGTATCTTTCTCTGGGTCTCCTGTTAACGCAACTGGATTTACATTTTGAAAATCTTGATTAGATTTAAATTCATTCTCTAAATTTGCTTGATATTCATTAGCGCTATCTTCTTTGTAACTTTTAAGTATTTGACTTAATTTTGTAATAGCATCTTTATTAGAACCTCTTCGGTATTTTAATTCATCTGAAAGTATTTTTCTTTGACTATTACCAGTTTTTATGAAAGAATCAATATCAAAGCCTTCTTCCCCAGTTAATGATACGATTACTGAAGCTTGCTCTGGAGATATAATTCCATCAATAGCTGCCCCTGAAACTACACCTTTAAGGACTTCATCATGCCTAGTTTGTCTTTTTACAAGCTCTGCTAAAGACATTGTGCCTTCAGTGCCATCTTGTCTTGTATAAGGAATACTCATTGATGGTATTGTCTTCATTCTTCCATAACCATCTTTACCTATAAAATTTGTAATTAATGAATTAAAACCTGCAGCTTCCATTCTTCGTTCAGCGATACTAGCGAGATATCCACCTTCTTTATTCTCTTTAGAAATATTATCATTAATTGAGCGCACTAAATCCGCTTCAGTAAGTTCATACAATGGAGTGCCTAAGACATTATTAGAGCTCATAAGCTCGGTAGCTAATTTGCTTGCTTGAGTTCGCACACCTTGATAGTTAATCTTTTTTTTAGATATTGCAAAATCAAGTGTTTCGTTTAATATATTACCTTCTTGGTTATCAAATACTTTATCTTCAGGAACTATACTCTTTCTTAATCTATCTAACCTATCTAAATCTGCTGGAGTTGTATAGTCATCAATAGTTTTATACAAAGTGTTCATAGCATTAATATCAGAAACTTCTTCTTGCTGTTTTGCTATCCTTACATCTTGACTAACGTTTCTTAAAAAATCCATTATTTGGGTGTAATCATCCATTTCATTGTATGCACCTATATCTGCGTATCCTTTTGGTACTATCTTAGCCATATGCTACCCCATATCTCCTATAGTTCTATACTGTGACAATACATCATATATATTTTGCAATGCACTTGCTCTTTGGTCATCTACACCTGAATATACATCTTCCATACCCCCAAGATAAGAGCCTCTAGCAACATCTTCTTGCTTTTGCCGTCTGCCATAACCTGCAAGATTACCACCTAAGCTTTTAGCCTTAGCTACATTGCCTGTAAGAGTATCAAGCAAACTTCCTCTACCCTCTTGTATATCTTCTTGATAATATCCAGGTTGTAATTGCCTAAACATTTCTGGAGTAAATGCAGTGAACATCTCTGCTTTACCACCTTCTCCTGGGTCAATACCTTTAGCTCTTTCTATTCCTGATAGTAATGATTGAGGGTCAAAAATATCAACAGCATCTTGTTGAGTTTGAATGTTTTTTACGCTTTGCAAATAAGCATTATAAGCATCGTCTTCGCTGTAGAATCTATAACCTTCAGGGGCACCTATAGTTGTTCCAAGTCCTTTTCTTTTAGCTGAACCTCTTCCCTTTGAATGAAATGTTTTATCCGTATCTTCAAAATCATAATCATAAAAATATCTAGTTCTTCCACCCCCAAGACTACCTCCAGGGTCAATATATCCTGTTCTATACCTATCTTTAAAATCTTCTTGACTTAACTCTTCTATGTTTAATAATTGATTAAACATATCTTGTAAAAAACTTGGCATTCCATTTGCCATTATCTTATCCTCCTTTGAAAACTTGGTCTTTGCATATATGGAGCTTGAGGTGAAGTGGCTTCTTGCCTACCTCTAAGCATTTTCATCGCCTGCGGTTCTAGTAACTGGAAATAGTCAAACAAACTAGGAAGTTTTGCGTCTGTTAATTTTTCTCCTGGAATTTTATCTCTTAATTCTAATTGAGGTAAATACTTTTCTAAAGTTTTTTGTACTGTGGGAGATAATAAATTGTCTACAGCTCCAGTACCAACACCAATTCCAAGTAAATTACTTATTAAAGATTTATTAGCAGATGCTTTTTGAGATTGCTCTACTTGACTAAGTAAAGCTTCAAAGTTTTGAGAAAGATAATCTCCATACATTCCTTTTGGTATTTTAGAACGCATAGCTTCTAAACCTTGCGTTGACTGTTTTTGGTGCTGCTTGTCTTTAATTGCATCAGCTGCAGATGCGACAGTTGAAACTGCTGTTCCAATACCAGGTATAAACTTGCCTAAAAATTTTATACCTTCAATTAATCCTTCACCAGCATAGTTACTACTAGCTGCATTTTTAGCTTCATCTGTCATTCTTGACAATAAAGCTTCAGCATCTTTCCTTTTTCTATCATAAAATTGTCCAGCACGAATATCTCCTGTAACATTTGCAAGTCTTGCTAATTCTCTAAGTGATTGTCCTCTGCGTGCCATCTATTTTTCTCCTCTAGCCTAACTATTAATTTATAAAATTTATTTGTTTATTCATAGTGGTAATATTATATTATCTACCTTCAAAAATTTGTTCCCATTAATACTGCATTACTCTTTGATAGCTCATATGTTATCTTTGGGTCTCTAGATGTCCCCGTATAATCCTCATAATATGTACCAAGTCTATGAGTGCTAGTCGCAGCAACATCTAAAAAATCTTTATTATAATTCATTGCACAAACATATAATGTGTCACTATCTCTCATATCTTGCATAGCTTCTGGTCTTAATGGAATGTCATTATATCCAGTAGTATTCCAAGTAACTACATATCCATCTGAATACTTTCTAAGATGTGGTTCTCCACTTCCACCTCCAGAACCATCTGTCCCTGAATCATCCCAATCAAGGATAGAGTCATAATCTGCAGTGGTTATTGTTGATATATCTGAAGTTGCAGCTACAATTATAACATCTCCTGAATTATTAGATACTCCTCGTAATGATAATGTTGCTGATTCTACTAATTGATTTATTCCACTTGTATCAAATATAAAAAATGACCTATAAATAGTATAACTAGAACCACCACCTCTTCCAGTAGTAACACTTGCTGAAATACCTACAGTGCTATTAGTAGATGAATGGGAAGAGCTAGTCCCTGTGGTGAAAGTTCGTGCAGAGTTCCAGTTTGCATGAGTTTTATATGCATAACCATCATAATTTGAATATATAATAGCCATTATATTGAAACCTTCGGCATATAATAAGTATTTGAATCCATATATCCATTTTCATCAGGAGATATTGAAACTGATTCAAACGATATAGAATCGAATGAATGTTCATTTATTTCTTCATCAAAGTTATTCCAGTATGTAATCTTAGCTCCTGACTTAGCTCTAGCTAAGGCAAATGTTTTAAAACTGCTCCAATTTTCATCTCCAAATGTATCTATAAAAATACCATCATATGTATCTGCAAGGCTTAAATCAGCCCAATCTCCTTCGATTACAGTTACATTGGACTTACCACTAGCCCAAGCATTTAACCTCTCTAAAATCTGTGGATGTATTTCAATTATTGTATGACTATTAACTCCTTGTGCTTGTACGTAATCAGCACATATACCCATACCAAATCCTATTTCAAGAATATCTCCTTTATTATGACAGATATATTTAGCAGATTTCTGCATTATAGAATCTTCCCAGTCCATCATAACTTCGACACCATTTTCATCTACTATCTTATTATCAAAAAACTCTAATGTATTATCTTTAAAAGCCATTAGAATTGAAAGTCCAAAGTTGCTGCTCCATAAGCAATTTCATTATCTGCATCCCAATAAAAAGAAAATATATCAACATGATTTGCATCTGTCGTTAATGTTGGATTACTTCCTCCAGCAAATTTAACAGTACTACTTCCACCTGCTGCATTACCAGCCGAATCATATGCATTCCAATTTGTTACAGTTCTACTTCCAGTGCCATCTTGTTTTAAAAGTAGAATGAAATTCCCAGAAATAGCAGGAAAATATAATCTTACATTAGTAATACTCCCTGCTCCAAAAGTAGCAAAAGCTTTATTACTATTGGTTCTGTAGTCAACATCAGTATTAGTTCCACCATATGTAGGTTCAAATTGATTAAAGCCTACTGGAGAATCATTCATATCAATATGACCATCAATATTAAAACCTAAATTCGCAGCTCCAGCAGCATCATCATGAGTTTTAATTACAGTCGCTCCATGAGCTGCAGTAACTATTTGAAGATAGTCATCCGTAGAAGAACCCCCTGATTCATATAATTTAAAGCTAGTTTTACTAGCAGCTGTAGAAAATTCTCCAAATGTAGCAGAATCATCTTTTAAAGTAATCTCTCCACCATCTGCATTAAGTTCTATATCTCCATCAACATCTAATATTAAATCAGAATCAGTTGTTCCATCACCTACTGTTTCTATTGTTAAATCGCCTGTATCTGCAACTGTAAGTGTAGCATAATCGTCAGCATCTGCATTAGCTATAAGTTTCATGTGAGTACCTGCAGCATTGATAGTCATTCCAATATTTGTATCTGCGCCACTTACAGTTAAATCAATCCCTGTTGCAGTATGAGTCCCAGAAGTAGCACCTACTACATCAATATCCATTCCTTTAACTCTAGAAGTTCCTAAACTAGCAGAATTAACGTCTAAGTCAATACCAACGTCAGTATGTGCAGCTGTTCCTGAAAGGGCTACCGCTCTATCATAATCAATCTGAAGACCTATAGAAGCTTCTGCGCCTGCAGTAGATGGCTGGTCAGCATCTATTTTAAAAGCAGCATTTGCTCCAAAATCTGAAACTGTCATTACATCGGCTGCATCATTCTTTATAAATGAATCATCTACATTAATAGTAATAGTACTACCAGAGCCAGATGTGGCACAATTAGTTCCACCTGCTATTGTAAAATCTGCTGAACCTGCTGTGTCAGCTAAAGCTCCGCCACTATCTCCAGTAAGAGTAACGCCTGTTATATCTCCAGTACCCAATGTCCCTGCACTACTAGTAATAGTTCCCGCTACAGTTAAATTACCTGCAGTAGTTAAAGATAGCCTCTCATCCCCTGAAGACCATACTCCACTAAATATTTTAAACTCTCCTGCGTCATCTTGGTCATAACCTAAACCCCATTTATGAGCAGTGCCGTCAAATAGTTGGATATAAGCATCATTGTCTGCTTCAGAAGCAATAGCTAAGAACGCTGTGGAATCTGTAATATTAGCTGCATTTACAAACAATCCTTTAGTATTAATTTTGTATATTTTATCGCTAGTTGCATATCCAGCTTCTCCATTAGATGTGCCTAAGTCTCCAACATTCGCAGTTGTAGACAAAATAGCTTTTGTTGCTGTTAATGAACCTGCAGTTGTCACATTTCCACTATCATCCATAGTAAATTTAGTAGCTCCACCAATAGCTCCACCAGTATCTATTTTAAATTTATCTGAATCACTATCATCTACGCCTAATGTAAATTTTTCAGTACCTCCGATAATAAATTTGATTTGGGGGTCTACAGTAGCAGTAGAGGTATTCTTTCTAACGTTGATTAAATTCGTTGTAATAATAGCCCTACCATCCTGATTATTACTTTGAAGCCTTGAGAGCCTGTCAACATCTTTTTTTAATTTAGCTACATCTATACCTGTGTTAATGGGATGCCAAGAGCCATGCTCTTTAATATATACTATTTTACCATCCCTTGTCCTTCTAATTGTAATGTCGCCATCTCGGCCAGACATTCTGTGAGGAACACCAACTCCACTACTAACTCCCTTTGCATTTCTTTTAGGCATTATTTAGCTGGCTTCTCTCTATAAACTATTGAAATATCGTTAATTGCAAACTCTTTTGGGATAAAACCTACGTCATAAAAAGTTGAATTGTTAATGCTTGTATGGTCTGCAAAATTAGGACTAACATCAGCTACTTTAGTAGAACTATTGTAGGATGTAATTTTCACTATATCAGGATTAAGAGAACTATTATACAAATATAATGGCATTCCTACATAATGATTTGCTGTACCACTAGCATTAGAATCAAGAGTAATTGTATTTGCATCTGTTGCTGATTGCAGTGCATTGATTCTTCCAGCGTTTGCAAAACTAAATTCTAATTGTATAGAATATACATTATTTATTGAAGAGCTTGGTTTTAATGCAACAGTAATCCAATCTGATGATGGACTTCCAGAATTATAAGAGTCAAATCCTGTAGTATTGCTATAGTATGTTGTATTAGAAAAAGTTCCATTAAAAGTAGTTGACCCATTAGTTGCATATTTAACAATTATACCAGACATGTATCCACCTGCTTTAAATGTCACATATACTTTATGCACTTTTTTTCTTATAGATACATTATCAAAATCTATATCTTTTGTTTTGATTCTAAAATGCTCAGCTCCTTTAGCAAAATTTGTTAATGGCTGAGGATTGTCATACCATCTTGTAAGAGCCCCATGAGTTGGGAAAAAACTTGAACTAGTCATCATAACAAGACTTCTATTATTTGTTACTACCATATTGCTTCTAAAGATATCTCCCTCTGTCTCAGGTAAAAAATCACCTGTAGTAAATAAAGGACCTCCAGGATTACTATTTTTATAATGATTTTGATTGTAATCTTCAGGATTGACTCGTAAATTAATTTTATTATTAACTGCCATTATTTCCTTTACTGAAATTCATCTACAACAGAATACCAATTAAATAAATTTTGATGCTCTGTTATAGAATTTGTTGTTAAGTCATATATATATCCACCACTGTCATGAGTAGAAACATTGCTAGTCATAATAATAACTTTTTTAGAGTATGGGTCATATCCAAGAATAGTTGCATTTTCATTATTTTCATTTATAATCCACGACTCTGAATCAAAAGATTCCGCTGTTATTGTTTTTAACTGGTCTCCATCATAATAAAATAATCCATAATTATTTGCCCATACTAATCCATCTCCAGCACGAACTATTTGAGAAGAGAGTGTAATTCCAGAGTTATACCACGTATCTATAAGCTCCACTCCTTCATCTAAGACTTCAATGAGATAGACTGTTTTTTTCTTAAATTGAATAAGTTTATTACCTATAGAATCAAGATGGATAATTTCATCTCCATCTGCTGTTGCTACATCAATATAGTGAAGACCATCATTTGGAAAAGTATCAGGTCTGTCAGTAGGAGACTCTAAAATTCTATCTGGATAATATTTTCCATCAATTAATATATTGCCAATATACATTTTTCTTCCTACTTGCGTTGCTGTTTTGTACATAGCACATGTTACTGTATCAGCCTTATATCCATTTTCTGATTCATATGTATGAAGAGGAATTTCTCTCATAGAGTTATAATAAGATTTCCCTGCAGCATTTCCTCCTACTTTATTTGTGCAGACAAAAGATGTTCCAAAACTACTTCCAGTATTACTCCAATTATTAGCAAGATGCAATGGTTCTGATTCTGAGTTATTTGTATAATTAGCAAATTCTCCTTCTCTAAAATCAACTTTTAAAGCCAACAACCATTCGTCGGTTAATGATTGCGACATAGAATCAACCTGTTTCATATATATTTTATAACCTATGATTTCTGGGTCCCAATTATAATCTCCAACCGATGTCATATTAAAAGAAGAAAATATTTTAGGGACACCTTGCCAAGATTTCATAGATATAGCATTAGACTCACTCATTTCTTTTGGGGTTGCTTCGTAAACTTGCACATTATGTATAGTAATATCTCCAGAAGAATCTGAATTATTTACCTCTTTTGCCTTACATACAAAGACATGCTCAGTATCATCACCTGCTTGTGCATAGAATAAATATGTTCCTGTTGTATCTATAACAACAGTAGACCCATCACTACTACCATCACCAATCACTCCAGTATCACTCTCACTTGTTCCAGGAGGATATACTGTCAATTCAGCTGCACTTCCCATTGTAACAGTTATAGAAATTTTATAATATGCATTATTTTCAATTGTTCCACTGCTTCCTGAATATAATAAAACATAATTTTCTCCAGCACTTACTTCACTATCATCAAAAAAAAATGTTCCGTTCTCATGATTGAAAGCATTTGTAGCATTGTTTTGCAAAGTATTATTGGCATCTAAATCAGTTCCATCCTTCCAATTATCACGACTTCTTCCTATCGAAGCATCATGTGGAATTAACCCAGAATGGACTTGTCCCATTTTTATTGGAGATTCTTGAACTTCACTGCCTCCACCATCATACATAAAAGACATTCCAAATACATATTTATTTAATAAATCTTCAGATATTTTATCTTTTTCTAATCTTATTTCAAATCCGCTAGATTCATCTGATTCATGCTCTCCTGTAATTTGTATTACAGTCGCAGATACAGTAGCAAGAATTTCTGCAACTCCATTAGTAACAGAGGAACCTGTTATTATAACTGTCTCACCTGGAACGAATCCGCTAGCTGCAAAATCTGTTCCAGCAATACCAGTGACGGTAATTGCATTTTGTCCACTAACAACGCCACCATCATCTGTACTGCTTCCAATAATAACATTATCATTAGCTGACTTACTTTCATGTATACTAAATAATACTTTTTCTGGGTTGCTATCTGCACTTATTACTAAATTTGTTACATTATTATCATTTTCTGGATTAGGTTCATTTAAATGTACATCTGGTTCAGTACCTGCAGTCGTTCCAGAAAGAGCCATAGCAGTTACCTGTCCATCATATACTCGTAATCCTGGAATCATATAATCATTAGGAGGTTCTAAAGATTGTATACATTCCCTCCAACCCTTATGAGCAAAAGTTGCAGGAGTTGTAAATGTAGTATTTAAAGTATCAGAATATAATCTAGCATTTTTTAATCTGAAATCCCAAGAACTTTCTTGAGTAGTATCAGTAGCAGCTATTCCAATAAATTTTTTAGGAATATTAACATGATATATATTGTTCCCAGAGCTATGAGTAGTTTCTTTAGTGCCAAATTGACCTCTTAAAACAGTTAAACTAGTAGTACTCTGTTTTACAACAGCGATTATTTCATCATTAATTTTTATATAATTAGATATTGGTTGATGATGAAAATCTTCAGAATTATCTATAGCGGGGAATGAAATTGCTGTACTAGATACAAGAATACCTGTTGAACTAGTATAACTACTATAGTTTGCTCCAGTATCTTCTATTGAAAAATCACTATCACATACTCTTAAAGCGTTTCCCGTTTTATAATATACTGGATTAATTTGAATATCATCTACGCTATTTGCCACACCATGACTATGAACATTTCCAAGTGTAATTGCATTAAGAATCCATTCATCACCCAATGGGCCGAGAGCTCCAGATTTTCCATTATCACACCATATATGTATACTTGCCCCATCATTAATACAAAGAAACTCAGAATCTCCCTGCACACCATGAAGCATTCTGCTATACCCCCCTATAGAAAGGTTATCTAGACCAATATCATGAGAAAATTGAAATAACCCTCCTCCAGATTTAAATCCACCCTGTGTAAATATAGACGAGTTAGTAGTAGAAGGAACCACATTGACATTATTTACATTCAGAGTATCATATAATGTTTTTCCATTCCCAGGCATTCTAATTATACCTTTATTTGAGACATCAATGTTAAATGCTTCAGCTAATTGATTTTTTTCTAAATCCCTATCATCTGATTTTTGATTAATTCCTCCATCAAACTCTTCTACTTTCCATACTTTTTTAGGCATCTACTTCTTCTTATTTAGTACGCCTTCAAGTACTTCCATAAAAGCATCAAATAATGACCCAAATATCTTTTCCTCTTTAGCTTCTGATATTAGTGGCAAGTTGACTTTCTTATTAATACCATCAATAATTTCGTCTCTATTACCTTTTAAATATGCCATAATCATATCTACCATTTTACTTCTCCTTAGTTATTTTCTTTTTTTTAAATATTCTATTAAAATTATCTTCAAATCTTTTACACCAACGAACTCTTTGCTTATCACCCTTACCATTAGCCATTAGTAATCGTTATTCCTTTTTCTGGTAACAAATTTTTCTTTTAGCCCATTTCCACTAAGACTAGCCATAATCTCTATAATAGCGCTTATCTTTGACTTTATCTCACCTTGGTTCATCTGCATGCCCTTCTGTGCGTCTATTAGCTTGATTAAGATAGCTTCTAGTCTTCCAAAGGACTCCCTAAGCTCAGTCTGTAATTCGTTCTGAATCCAGGCATTCTGGGCTTTTACGTACCAACCGAGGGCTACAACCATCATTACTGGTAATCCAAACCGTTCTAATAAATCAAACATTTCCATTATCTATTATACTTATTTAATCCACATTTTCTTCTATTATCTTTACATTTTTTTTCTTTACGTAGTTGATATGCAGATGCACAAAATATCCCTACTATAAATATTATAGGTATAGCTGTTAATAATTCTATCATCCTTTAATTAACTCTCCCCACAATGACGTTTCTCCGTCAATAATTTGAATAACGTGGACTGTGAAATGTCCCTTATCAAAGAAATCAACAATGGCAAAAGCATGAGACCAATTAATTCTTCTTCCACCCAACCACTCATTTTGCTCTTCCGTCATGTCTTTTAGGCATCCAATACTCCACGCTGACTTCACCCCATCCATATGCGTTACTGAAGCTTGCTGCAAATCGTGGTGATGTCCGTACATGATGTTTGCACCCAGGCGCATGAGATGATTCCTCGTATGGTGGGTTCCCGCAAAATGGTGTCCATGGTAAAAATGTAGTTTCCCAATTTTTAGATACTTTCCCGCTGGATAATACTTGTATCCTCTTTCTTTTAGTTTTACGCATTTATTGAACCTATATTCCTTTAAAAATGGATGCTCATCTACAAAACTATTCATCCAAGCATCATGATTGCCTTCTATCATATGTCGCTCTTTACATTTTACTTTGTCAAGCGACTCATCTATCCAATCCATTCCTGCATTAACCTCTGCGATATCTTGGTCTATAAATGGCAATTGATATTCCAAGGGAGGTCTTTTTTTCCGTTTCCACTGCCAGTGTGATGCTCCGTGCCATTCTCCAACATCACCTAAATCTATATATATATCTGGCTTTACTATTTCGATTGTTTGCTTAAGACAACTAATTGCTGCCATGTCTGCTAAAGGGAAATGTTTGTCGGGGGTGACGACTGCTCGTCGAACCACCCCCTTTTTTCTTCTGGCCATATTACTTCATTTCTTTTTTCAGCTTGATGACCATGTATGCAAACGTAGCGATTCCAATTCCAAGTCTAAGCATGTCTGGCAAAAACTCCATAAATGTTAGAAATAGACCGCCAACACCTGCGCATGATGTCTTAAGTGTATCAATCACTTTTTTTCTCCTCTTTTGGTTTTGATTCCTCTTCTTCCATTGCCTCAAGCACTTCAATAGCTCCTTGAAGCTTTAGCCCAATAGTACTTAGCCTATTAAGCTCTATTGAAATCTCTTCCCTTTTGCTCATTACTTCTTCTAGTTGCGAACGAAGACTGTTTAATTTTTCTTCATTACCAGATGCTTGCACCCCTGCTTTATCTGACATTACTATCTCCTTGTTTTATTATAATGCTTTTATGTCTGTAATAATTTTTGCTAACTCTGTTAAATCAGCTTCAATTTTTGCTTTTTCTGCATTAAGTTGAGCTTCCTCAGATTCATAGTCTCGAAGATAAACTTCCTGAACCACATCTGAAAGAGCACTTCCTGTTGACGCATCAAATCTTTTTTGAGTCAATTGAATCACTTCTATGCCATCAATCGTTGCTTTTGCAAATGATACTTTTGATGCTGATTTAAGAGTGCTATAGTCTTTTACTCTCATTATTATTATTCTCCTAGTTTATTTTTTAATTCTTCTACTTGTGCTGATAATTCTTGTACTGCTTTAACAAGAGGCGGTACAATTTTAGAATATGCAATATGTTGCTGTGTATTAGTTTCATCAATTGCGACAATGTCATTATTGTCATCAAAACCTATATTTTTTAAAACCTCACCTACTTCTTGAGCAATAAAACCAGTCCTTATTTTATTTTTATCTAACTCATCTAAAGTTCTTGGAGCTCTTCCATTTTTAAACCAAGACAATTCTTTTTTAAGGCTTTCATCGTAATCAACTGGTTGTCTTTTTTTGTATTCTACAGGCCTTAATTCTTTTATAAAATCTAACCCAAGAATAGTATCATTAATGTTTTCTTTAATTCTAGCATCAGATGTTTGTACAGTTGCACTTCCTGCATACAATGTTGCACCTGTATCATCCGCTGCATATAATCTAGTTGTATCAGCATCTCCAATGACAGCATAATTGTCTCCTATTCCAGTAGCCTCATGGCCTAGAACTGTTTGGTTGACTGCTGTAGCAGCACTTGGTTCAGCTCCTTGACCAATACATGTATTATCAGAACCTGTGGTTATAGTAGCACCTGCTGCCTTACCTATTAATGTATTACTGTGAGCAGCTCCTTGAAGTAAATATCCTGTTGTTTGACCTACTGCTACATTTTGGTTACCCTCCAATCTTGCTCCAGTTACTCCTAAGCCTGCATGACCTCCTATAAATGTATTAAATCTACCTTCACTAACATAAAGACCTGCACTTGCACCAACAGCAGTATTATATGTATTTGCAAGCGTTGAGTCATCCCCACCTGCATCTTGATTTGCTAAAGCATTTGTTCCAACTGCAGTATTCTGACCACCTTCAATTTCTGTATATAGAGCATTTGTTCCTATTGCAACATTTCCACTACCCTCTTCAAGTTTATACCCCGCTTGATAACCAAGAGCTGCATTATTACTAGAAGTTGCTACTTGCAAAGCTTTAAATCCAATACCAACATTTCCTGTCCCTGATGTTTGAGTTTCTAAAGCATAAGCACCAACTGCTACACTATTAGAACCAGTATTGGCTTCTAAAGCATCTCTTCCTATTGCTACATTATTATCAGCACAATTAGCACTTAAAGACTGATAACCCATAGATGTATTGCCATTCCCATCATTAGTAGCATCTCCAGAACTCATACCTACAAATGTGTTGTTTAAACCTGTTGTAATTGCAGCTCCAGCATTAACACCAACTGCTGTACACCCTTGATGTCCATTAATACCAGTTGCAGCCTGTAATGTTTGATAACCAATTGCTGTGTTACCGTCTCCTTGAGTATTCACTCTAAGAGCTTTAACTCCTATTCCCGTATTATATTGGCCATCTGTCAGTTCTTCACACGATAAAGCCCCATATGCAGTTCCACTTGCACCAGTATAATCTTGCAAAGAATGATATCCAAAAGCACAATTTTGGTCACCGCAATTAGCATTCAATGCATTTACTCCAACAGCACTATTATAAGCACCATCATCTGTCGATGAGCCTGCGACAGTTCCCACGAATACATTAGCTATACCTGTCGTAACTGCTGCTCCAGCTTGTTTTCCTATTGCTGTATTAGAGCCGCCACCATCAGCAGTATTGCAAACCTTTAAAGCTTCAAACCCAACAGCAGTATGATTATCTCCTTCAACATTAGTTAAAAGAGCGTTATATCCTATTGCTGTATTATTTATGGCACTTGTCATTGCTTTTCCAGCTTCATAACCTATAGCAACTTGCTTATTTCCTGTGAAGTCCTTCAATGCATATCTTCCAATTGCAATATTTCTACCAGTTGCACTAACATTTCCATCACCTAAAGCCTGTTGCCCAATAGCTATATTATCATTAGAGGCTGTTGCTGTAGTAGCCATTACATCTTTACCAATTGCTATATTCCTAGAACCTGAAAAATCTGCATGTACCAATGCATGTTGACCCATAGCAATATTATTATTTCCAGGTGCAGTACATTCTTCCATAGCTTCCGTACCTATTGCGATATTATAATTTGTACCTGAAGAAGCACCCGCTGTGCTCAATGTTTCATGTCCAATCGCTATATTATAATCAGCATCAGCATGATTTAATAGCTCCATAGCAGAATCGCCAATTGCAATATTTCCACTACCTTCCTCCATGGTCTTTAATGCAATATGCCCTAAAGCAGTATTAGACTGACCAGTAGTTAATGAATATGCTGATTGATAACCAATTGCATGATTTTTACCACCGCTTGTAAGGTCATTTAAAGCATTCCATCCAATTCCAATAGAATAATCACTTGTTACAGCCCCAGCTCCCATAGCACCAGTACCAATAGCTATTGAACCAGTTGTGTCAACACCAGCAGTATCTAAAGCATATGTACCTATTACTACATTTTTATCATTACTAGCAGCACTAGCATTTTCCATTGCCTTATAACCAATGACAACATTTTCTTTTGTTCCCCCAGTATTATCCAATAATGCGCTCGCACCTATTATAACATTACGAATTGCATCTGAACCTGTCATCGCAGCAGCTGCAGAAGCTCCAATAACTGTATTCTCATCATGAGTAATAGCAGAACCCGCATTATATCCAATTAGAGTATTATCACTAGTCGTTGCTATGGCATCACCAGCATTATATCCTATGATTGTATTGTCATCACCAGTAGTAATAGCGGTCCCTGCATTTTCTCCAAACAATGTATTGAATCTTCCAGATGCTTCCATAGAATCACCAGTATTTTTACCAAATAATGTATTAGCTTCTCCTGTGCCTGTAGATTGAGCTAATACTGAATCAGAATCAACCCCGATTGCAGCTCCATTAATTGTCGCAGTACTAGCAACTGCTAATGTTGAATCAAGTGTTAAGGCATTTGTTATATTACCACCAGATATTGTTAAATCTCCAGTAATAGCTACATTGTCAGAAGTATCTAAAGTGATTGCTGTCCCACCATCAGATGCATAAATAATATTATTCCCTAATTTAACTCCTAATGCAGCTGTTAATAAAGCATCTGTTGTAATAGCATTAGTAATATTACCACCTGTTACAGTTAAATCTCCTAATACTGTAAGATTACCTAATCGAGTTAATGTTAATGCAGATATGTCATAATCATCATCCTCTGGAGTAATTCCTGTATCGGTAGACCTGGTCTTCCAGTACATCACTCCTCCATTAGCAACTTCCCATAGCCAAGATTCTTGAGCTATAGCACCCAAGTCAGATGTCATATATAACTTTGCAGATTGACCATCATGTCCAAATAATTGCATACTATAAAAATCACTAGAATCATTTAGTATTTTAAACATAACTGTACTGCCAGTAGAATCTGTTATGTTGAAATTATTTCCATCGGCTAGATTCGCAGTCTTAGTGCCTGTTTCAGACACAGCTGCTGATATTGTTTCGAGTATCCAATTTGTTGCCATCTATTCTCCTTATAACTTTGGCACAGCTAATTGCCTAACACCTGTTTTACGGTGTGGGTATTGTTTAATAGTTTTTTCATATTTAGCTTTAAAATAAGCTGCTTTTTGTAAATCACCCATATCTTCTAATAATCTTGATTTAACATAATCAATTAGTGCTGGGTGTAATCCAGAATCCAGTCCAGACCCTGTTGTTAAATTATGTGTTAGTGATGATACTACTGTATATTTTGCATGATAATGTATTCTAAGTCCATTACTTACATCTGAGCCAGTAAATGTGTCATAAACATCATCAACTGTAGTTGTTGAATCAGAAGATAGTACTCGACAAACAACAGCTAATCTATTATCATCATTATACCATGCAAAATAATCATTAGGATATGTACGTTTGTCTGTTGCCATCTATTCTCCTATGTCTTAGAATCTGCGGTAATATCGCTATCTTCTTTTAATAATTTATGAGGGTCTGCTAATTTAGGAATCATTACATACCTATCATTATTGTCCAATATTTCTACCCTAAAAACATCAATTACAGCATCATCATCTAAGTCATACCATCTTTGATATGAAGTTAATTCTGTTTTAGCAATAGCGCTATAATGCTGTGCTTTAGACGCTATATCTAATAATCCATCATTAATTAATCTATACATATATTGCTCTGGTTGTCTACCAAATAAATGTTCTACTTGTTGTACTACATCTTTAACAGTCATCTATTCTCCTATACGCTTGCTATAAACATTTCTAAATCGCATGAACCAGTATTTGCATCAGCTTGAATATTTGTTAAATTACCTAAAGCTGTATCGGAAGCAGCATCAGCATCTTGAGTTGCATTAAAAACATCTACCATCCCTCCAGCATTATCAGCAGACCAGATAAAAGAATTTCCTGCATCCAGCTTAATAGCAACTTCATCATTATCTTGATTTCTAAATGTTAATGTAATAAAATTTGTATCATCTTTATTAGTAAACCTCATATATCTTACAGCAGAATCATTATAATGTCCAGATGAAGCAACAGCTCCACTGAATGTAGCTATTGTAGCTTCATTAGTTGTAATAGTTAAAATCCTTTGAGATATTTCAGCAATAGATGCAAAAGAAGTTATTGTTGTTCCACCTTGATTTTTACCATTAAGTGTAAGAGCTTCTGTTATTGAAACTGTCATTGTTGCTGCTGTTAATGTTGTTGCCATATTTTACTCCGCTTGTTTTTGTGTATTTTGAACAGGCATATTTGAAGCAATAAGCATCTGTAAGCCTTTATCATAATCTTGTTGTAATTTTAGTTGTTGTCCTTTATACCAATCATACTCTGACATAAATTGCTGCATCTCTGCACCTAAAGACTGTATGTTAACTCTTGCTAATTCTGAATCTTCTTCATTTTCAATATAATGTCTAACTTGTTCCCATCCCTGATTTTCACCTGATGTATTTGAAGTAGTAAAAGTTCCATCTTGGTCAGAGTTAACTGGTATTGATGCGTGCATTTCATTCATTTTATTCTGCAATACTTTTACAGATGCATATAATACTACTAAATATTCTGCTTCATTTGGGAAATTTACAATAGCAGATACAGCAGATACATCAACAGATGGGAATGCTACATGATGTACTCTAGCTGGCTGATTAGCAGTTGGAGTAGGTTTAACAAACAACTTTGGGTCACTCCCAGTATCACTTTCAGTCCAATATACTGGGTCAGTAGCAGTTGCATAATACATTAAATTGCCTGAATCTTCTGCTAATCCTCCATACATTGAAGGTATTTTTCTACATGGAGTATGATATCCAGCGTCAGCATTTTCACGAGTAACATGAAATACTTCTCCAGTTATATCTAAATCCATTGGAGTAGAAGAAGTCAATGAAGTTATCGCAGCACATTCTATTTTTAATTCATAAGGTAAAATATTTATTATCTCTTTTACCCCATCGGTAGCCCAATCATCCATTTCAGTTTGAGTTGCTGTTCCTGCTAATGCTTGTATTTGAACATCAAAATTTGCCATTATCTATTATTCCTATCAGCTATATCTTGGTCCATAGTAGTTTGACTAAATTCTACTTTAGTTTGTCCACTCCATGTTTTACGCATGTTTATGTGGTTACCAATTGGGCCATCTGCAAAACTTCTTTGATTAGGGAAAAACTCTACAAGCTTACCTTCTTCATTTCTTTTCCAATATCTACGAGCCATATTTTTTTCCTATTTTACCACCATGGCCATACATTCCAATTTTACTATAACCTGTTTTGCCACCACCTGCATATTCAGTCATGCTTCTTTCCATAGCATTTTTCATAGGCATTCCAGTCATTTCTGACTCTTTCTTAGCTGCAGCCATACCAGCAGCATCGTAGCTAAATTCTTTGTCTCCTACTTTAGGCATTTTTTTTACTCCTTTTTCTTGCGTCTACAGTTGGTATTTTACCGTACTCATTCATATAGTCTAAGTTATTATAACCAATTTTTTTTGCAGAACTTTTTTTAATTACATATTCATCACCTTCTACTTCAATAGGTATACCGCCTTTTGCATGAGAAGGGCCAATCATTTTTCCACCTTTAGCTTTTTTAGGAAAACCTGCTTTCATATTTGCATAACTTTCTGGTGAAATAGTAGA
>TARA_R110002020_G_scaffold437327_3_pt1 | contig 26538 bp, 26 predicted proteins | sample TARA_R110002020 | Tara Oceans TARA_R110002020 (sample SAMEA4396489) | marine metagenome | biome: Westerlies Biome; feature: [MES] marine water layer (ENVO:01000295) within the mesopelagic zone...; material: water (ENVO:00002006), including particulate matter (ENVO:01000060) such...
AGCAGGGTGGCTGTTTCCTCGGCCACTATCTCCGTGTGTTCGTCAAAAAACAAAACGGCTACCGCTTTCTGGGTCGGGCGTCAGCGAATTCATGCTATATCTATCATCAAAGAGGTCGCTGAAATCAGCAGTAGTTATGTTCATCTGACCCCGATCACCTGCGCAAGAGTGCTCTAGAGGATTAAGAGAGAAGAATTGGTAAATAAACGATAATTAAAAGATTGTGAAAATTGGGCGTTATTTTTATCTGGCCCTGGTTGCCTTGTTGCGGTGGCTTTCAAATATTCTTAGTGGCTTTAATATAAAGAAAAGCTTAGTTTAGTGCTTTGAAGTGCTGCAAGAAAGTCTGCATTGGATCTCAAGTATTTTGCGTTGTAATTATTTGAGAATTGAACGTGCATGCAGACGATGCGTAAGTTAGCAAAATCGGTTAAATTTATTAACGTATTAAAATGAAGTTTTCGATCTTCGCTATTAAAACCGTTTTCATCACTAAGTCTTTCAGAGATAAGTTTGACTGCTATATAAAAAGCTCTGACAAGTCCATAAATTTGGTTTGAAGTGTCGATATTGGCCAGAAATACTGCGGCTGAAGATTCAGATGTAGGGTTTTTGATCTGTCTTAAATGCTCAATATTGTCTTCAATTAATATAACGGCTTCTGCCTCATAGCGTACAACATTGTTAATGGGATCAGTTATCTTGAATGCACCGAAAAGCTTTCTCTGCGAATCAATCATGCTGAAAAAAAGATTTTCCATTGAGCGCAGTTTTTCTAGTCTTTCTTTGTTTTCAATATCTGTTGATAATTTGATGTTAGCTTCATATTGTAGAGTAAGGGATTTTATCAATAAAACAATGGACACGAAAGACAGTATAGGATTAAGGATTCCACCAAAATAGTCGCCGAAACTGCCCCATACCGCAGATTCTGTGGAAAAATCATACTTGAGTATCACAAAAAAATTTAAAAAGTATAGGAAAAGCACTATAGCCATAAAGCCTATAGCGCAAAGAGTGAAGCGATTAATCACCGTGAACTTCCTTGATGATATATTTTAGTATTTTCCCGTCTCTGCGTTCTATTTTTGTAGCCGCAATTTCTAGGACCCGCCACGCTTCACTAGCAACAGTATTGTTGTAGCTGAGATTTTCAGATATTTTTTTCTTTGCTGGGGCTGCTATGAATTTATAACCGGAGCCAAAGCCAAAGGCTACAATCTCAGTTGCACCTTCTATAAGAAATCTTCCATTCCCAGTGTTGATATTAAGTCGAGTTATACTCACTCTAAGGTTTACTCTGTCTCTGGACTCTTTGGCAACCAATACTTTTGCGGTTTCTTGAGTAAACTCGCCTAAGATCTTTCGATGATTGCCGAGCCGATGTCTAATCTTAACCTCGTAACCAAAAATTGAGGGGACCTTGTGTATTTTTACAAGAATAGATTTTCGTAATTGCTGGGAAATTGCTTCGGATTTATCGTTAAGTCTTTTGAGAACTTCTTGGGCTTTGGGTGAAACGACGTCTTTTGTTTGATACAAAGCATCATTTAAAAAATAGGAAATTAGCTCGGCAAAAACTGGTTTTCCAATAACCTGAAGTTCACGATTCAATTCTTCGTTAAACAATTCCAGGCTAAAAACCTGGCCGTAGGACCCTTCAAAAGTTTCCATTAAGCTTGTTCTGACATTGCTTGCATGAGTTAACCTTTCAGGAACACTTCCTTCATCCAAAATGGCTTGAGAAATACTTCGTACAGCATCAGAGACTCCTTGTAGAGTCTGCAATCCTGTCTGCATATCAACGGATAAGCCATCAGGGGAGTCGATTACAACATCAAATTCTACCGACATATAAAGTCCTTTTAGGTCGCTGGTTTCGAACTCAGCCTGCTGTGAAGAAAAATAAGAAAGGTTCTACTGTTTTGGTCACGAACTGATATGCCATGACGAAGAGTGAGTGGCTTGGTGGGACATGGATAAGAGCACTTTATTTTGCATCACGTCGAATCCATTTTCATTAGTTGCCTGGCGATGGTGGGCGAATCGGTTAATTAGCACTAAAATGGTATGGCTGATTCAATTATGTCATTAAGAACATCATCCATCCCGTAAAGTTTTTCGCTAACTACGCGGAAAAGCTCTGCCATGGACTCTTTAGCCTCTCTACCACCAAGGTCTTTAGGGATATATGTGACGTAGTCGTTGTTATTAGACCAGTCGTCATCGGAAAAGGAGGCTAAAACACTTAATGGTATATCTTGTGGGTAATAGTTCAAAGATACTATTTGCCCGTCAGAACCTTTTACAAGAGACCATTTGTATTTTTCGTCATATAAGAAAAAAATCTCCGTGTTTAAGTAGCCTTGCGTAGCATCAGTAATTAGGTCGTCGTGAGATATCATGACGTTAACGGCTCTGATTATTTTACTCATGGTGAGTCTCCGACTAATTCATCTATATTCGAAATATTTAAATGCCGCAGGCGCTCTCTGAGTTCGCTGACAAGAGCCCTTTTGTTAGGCTCAGTAAGGCGGAATCTGTCAGAAGATAGTAGATTTATTTCGTCTAGCTGAGCAGCGAAGTGGAATTTTAATTTGGTGTTACCTCGGATTTGCCCTGCTATTTCGTGCAGTATTATAATAATTACGTCACGCTCTGTACTATCTTTTGAGTTATAGTCATTGAGTTTTTCTAATTTTTCTTTTAACTCAGATAATGACTGCTGAAAAGCATAGTTCGTAACGAACGACATTAAATTTGAAACTGACTTTCTCTTGAAGGCAAAGAGATACACAACAATGGAAGAGGCCAAGATAGACATAAAGTTGGCTAAAAAAGTAACAAGCTGCAAAAAAAGCTCCAAGGCAGCACCTCACATAATCCGTGTGATTGCACGTTAATGCATAAGGCTAGAGCATATCGTAGAAAGTGAAATCGGGGAAGGCGTCGAAGAATTTCGAAAATCTTGAAATAAAATGAGCCGAATCAGCCGAAGCAAAATGAGCATGCCGTTAAAAGGGAGGTGTGTAACAAAAAAGGGCAGGAAAAGCCTGCGAACGAAAAGGGTTGTACGAGCCCGCCAAGCGGGCGAAGTACGTTGCAGCAAAGCTGCAACGGCCCCCGAAGAGGGTCAGACGCCGCGCGCCGAATAATCCCTCTCGTGTTTCAGTCAGCGCACCGATGTAGCTGACCCCAACGCTCAACGACCCTACGCAGCGCCGCATTATTCCCCCCTCACCGTCTCACCCAAACCTCAACCCGCCCATTCCGCCTCGCACCCACATCCCCACCCGCCGACCCCACCGGCATATAGTGCCCATAACCGGTATGCCCGCTCACCTGAATACCTATGTCACGCAGCGCTATGCTGGCTGACAGGGCGCGAAGCTCGGAGATCATCTGGGCGCGGAGTTCGTCGTTTTGTTGGTCGGCGAAGCCAATCAGCATCAGGTCTTTTCCGGTTTTCCCGGCATCTTTTAGGTAATGCTGAATGCGTAGCAGGTCCTGCTTGGCTTTGTTGTCCAGTTGCGTATGGCCTTCGGCAAAACGTACGTTGACGGACAAGCGCTGAAAGCGCTCGGTCAGGCGCTTGAATGTGTCCGGGACGCTGGCGTCCTGTACGGGATCCACCGCAAAGGGGTTTTGCGAGAAAAAGCCGGACTGGGCCACTATGTTCTGCCCGGCCTGGCTCTGGGCGTAATTGATAAAGTCCTGAGCCAGGGGGTTACCGGTGGTTCCTGGGGTATACAAGTACAGCCGGCGGGACAGGGGGTAGTCTTCGGTTGCCACGGACAGTTCGCTGGGCTTGAGCGCAGGGGCCGTGCCGTCCGAGATGGCCAGCAGTTTGCTGTCGCGCACCGAGGCGAAGCCTGAAAAGCCGATGCCGGCGGGGTTGCGGCTGACATCGTCTGACAGCTGGTCGTTGGATTCATAACGCAGGGCGGTGTCGGTCAGTGTGTACTGGCCTGCCAGTACCAGCTCCTTGAAGGTATCCCAGGTGCCGGACTGCTCGTCACGGGCGTAGATCTGGATCGCTAGATCCGGACCGCCAACGGCTGACCAGTTGTCTATTTCGCCGGCGAAAATCTTCGCCAGGTTGTCTATGCTCAGCTGCTCGACCGGATTGGATGGATGCACCAGGATCGCCAGACCGTCGATGGCGATCACATGTTCACTGTCGGCACTGGTCATCTCAGCGCGACTGGCCATGGCGGCGATTTCCCTGTCATTTACGCGACGCGATGCGGCCCAGATATCCGCTTCACTGGCCAGCATCGAGGCAAAGCCGGTGCCCGTACCGTGCGCTGCGACCAGAACGGTCAATGGATTCCCGTCCAGGGTCGTGCTCAGCAGCGCCTCGTTTTCAGTGCCGGTGGCCGTGCTGGCGACAGACTGGCCGGCCAGTTGCTCGAGGAAGCCGGTCATCAGCATGGGGGCGAGGGTGGCGCCAACCGTGTTGGAGCCGTGAATCTCCAGGGCGTGCGCGGATACCACGCCGGGGATAAAAGCCAGCGCGAGCCACAAACGGCATACTAGGCGGCAGCAAACTGAGTGCATCGGTGACCTCATAGAGTCTGACGGGTAGTCTGAGACCCGCCAGAATGCGGCAATCAGGTGACATTCGGATGACCGCCGCCCTCGCATCGACGCGGCTGGGTGCAATCAGCCTCGCAGCCGACGTATACCTACCTGATACACCCCAATCTACCTCACAGTTGCGTCATTAAGAGGCATACCCCTCTTTATATTGTTCCTTGTTGGAGCGCTCCCGCTCCATCCAGCGCCGTTTCCACGCGCCCAAAAACCCCAACCCTGTGTATTAAATAACAAAACAAATGATGGCATACCACTTGCTTTGATGTTGGCAGGCCCGGTGTAGAGCTGGGCGTTTCCCATTATCGTAAAGGAATTCACATGCCGACTATCTGCAATACCTCAAGTTCTCATCTGCAAAGAAAAGCTGGCTTCATGGGGCCGCTCAAAGGCTTGGCGCTGGCACTGATAACCACAGTGGGCTGCGTTTCCTACAGCCAAGCACTGACGCTGGATGAAATTCAGTCACGCGGGTACATCACCGTTGCTACTGAAGATGACTACCGCCCCTTCGAGTTTATGGAGAACGGCAAGTCCACCGGGTATGACAATGAGCTGAAGGACCTGGTCGAGAAGGAAACCGGCCTGGAGCTGCGTCAGGAAATCCTGCCCTGGGCTGGGATTCTGCCCGGCGTGACCAGTGGCAAGTTTGATATGGCGCTTTCTGCGGTGATGGTGACTGAAGAGCGCAAGAAAAGCTTCGACTACGCCACTCCCATGGCGGCTTCAACCACCTATTACGGGATGAAGAAAGGCTCTGATATCGAGAAGCCCGAGGACCTGATCGGCAAAGTGGTGGGTGCCGAAACGGGCAGTGCCTTTCTGGCGGAACTGAGGATATTTGACGAGAAGTTGAAAGCTGAGCACGGCAAGGGTGTGGCGAAGATCGTTGAATACCACGGTTACCCTGAGGCCTATCAGGATCTGGCGTTTGGCCGAATTGATGCGGTGGTCAACACCGATCTGACTCTCAGAGCGCTGGTCAAGGAACGTGGCGAGATGTTTGTACTGGGCAAGCCTATCGGCGAGCCGGGCTACAAGGCCTGGGCGGTGAAGAAGGGCAATGCCGATGTGCTGAAGGTCGTCAATGACGCGCTGCTGAAGATTCGTGAAAGCGGTGAGATGTATCGCCTTCAGGAGAAATGGCTTGGCGCCAGCTTTGAAGATATGCCCCTCGACGTAAACTGATGGCACTGAGATGACTGCATACGATTACTGGAGCATCGTACAGGGCTCGTTTGCCACCGTAGGAGTGTCCCTTACCGGGATTCTCCTCGGGGTCCCCCTTGGGCTTGGCCTGGCGCTGCTGCGCTGGGCTCGGATCCCGGTGGTGAGACAGGTGTGTTATCTGTACGTCAGCATTATCCGGTCCTGCCCTGCGGTCACGCTCATCCTGCTGATCTACTTTGGTCTTCCGCAGTTTGGTTTGTCGCTCAACCCCCTGGTTGCTGCGCTGATTGCGCTGTCGATGACCGCCGCCGCGTTCAGTTGCGAGATCTGGCGTGCTTCGCTGATTGCCTTTGATCGGCAGCAGTATGACGCAGCACTGGCCTTCGGGATGCCGGCATGGTTACGAGTCTGGCGCATCGTGCTGCCGCAGGCGTGGCAGTCCAGTTTGCCCGGTCTGGTGAACGAAATGACCATGTTGATCAAATCCAGCCCAGCGATTGCCGTGATCGGCATGGTGGAAATCACCCGCGCTGCGCAGCGCGTAGGAGCGCGCACTTATGATCCCATGCCGCCACTCATGTTTGGCCTGTGTCTGTACCTGGTGATCATCTTTGTGCTGGTCAGGGCGCAGCGGCGTCTGGAGCGAAAAGTGCCCGGGCGCGAGGTGCAGGTATGAATCTCACTGATTTTGTTATCGTCTGGCAGCAGTATCCTGCGATCTGGAACGGGTTCCTCAATACAGTGACGCTGCTGTTGTTGTCGGGCGCTGCCTCGCTGGTGTTCGGTATCGTGCTGACGCCCATGCTGATGTCGAAACGGGCGGTGATTTACCGCAGCGTGGGCTTTTACTGCGAGTGCATGCGCTGCGTGCCCTTTCTGCTGCTGGTTTATCTGATCTACTTTGGTCTGCCGTCCTTCGGCATTCAGCTATCGAACTGGGTGACCGGCTTTATCGCGCTGATTATTTATAACTCAGCCTATATGGCGATCATTCTCAGGGCATCCTGGCAGGACATACCGCACGAGACAATCGAGGCGGGCAAGGCCTTCGGGTTGCACGGCAACCGGCTGCTCAGGCGCATCATCATGCCTTTGATACTGATGCGTGCCACGCCGATGATCGGCAACCAGATGACGCAGATCCTCAAGGACAGCGCTTTCCTGGGCATTATTGCGGTGTCGGAACTCACCGCGGTGATGAACGCCATTCAGGCCACACACTTCATACCTTTCGCCAGCTTCCTGTCAGCGGTACTGCTGTACTGGATGATTTGTCTGGTTATCGAATTCTTCACCCTGATCTTTACCCGTTATGCCGAGGTGCGCAGAGCATGAAAGACGCCATTGATGTTGCAGAAAATACCGCCGCCAAGGTCTTGCAGGTGCAGGGCGTATCCAAATCCTTTGGCAGCAATCAGGTGCTCCGGGACGTGTCACTGGATCTGAACAAGGGCGAGGTGCTTTGCTTGCTGGGCCCGTCAGGTTGTGGGAAGTCGACGTTGTTGCGCTGCATCAACTGGCTGGAAACGCCAGACGCAGGCTCCATCAGACTGAACTCCACCCGCTTTGGTATCCACAAGGGTGGCGCCAAGATGGGCGACTCGGAGCTGGCCCGCATGCGCGCGAAAATCGGCATGGTATTTCAGCATTTCGCGCTCTGGCCGCATCTGAGCGTGATCGGCAATATTACCGAAAGCCCGATTCACGTGCAGAAACGCAACAGGAAAGAGGTGCACGAGGAGGCCATGGCGCTGCTGGTCAAGGTCGGCCTGCAGGACAAGGCCGATATGTATCCTGCAAGTTTGTCCGGTGGGCAGAAGCAGCGGGTGGGTATTGCCAGAGCCCTGGCGATGAAGCCGGATATCTTGTTGTTCGACGAGCCGACCAGCGCGCTTGATCCGATGCTGGTGGGTGAGGTGCTGGAGGTCATGCGCGGGCTGGCTGACGAAGGCGCGACCATGGTGGTGGTTACCCACGAAATGGAGTTTGCCCGGCAGGTGGCCAGCCGGATTATCTTTATGGACAGTGGCGAAGTGGTCGAGACCGGCCCCCCGGCGCAGTTTTTCAGCGCCCCGCAAACGGTCAAGGCGCAGCAGTTCCTTACCCGCTTTCACCAGCGCGGTTAACGCCGAGCAGTATTGACTGCCCCTTGGGCTGGACTACTTGGTCAGATCCAGCTTGAAGGGTGCGCTGCCAATATCATTATTGGCCTCTACCAGGCGAATCAACTGCAGTATGAACAGCGCGCGCTCGTCCTCGGGCAGGGCTTCCACGGTGCGTTCATGGGCTTTTTGCACTTTGGCTTCCAGCTTCTTCAGCAGGTACTGGCCCTTACGGCTGAGCTTGACCAGTTTGACGCGGCGGTCAGCCGTGCTCTGTTTGCGCAGCAGCAGGCCTTTCTTTTCCAGCCGGGCGATCACCTCAGCAACACTGGTACGCTCCAGGCCAATTTCGTTGGCCAGGGTGATCTGGTCGGTTTCGCCGAGCATCGAGAGGGTCGTCAGCAGGCTGTATTGAACGGGGGTGACATCGTGGCCCTGGGTTTCATCCAGAAACAGGCCGCAGTGAATCTGGTGCAAACGGCGGATTAGAAATCCGGGGCGCCCCAGCAATGGCGAGCGCTGCAGCGCGGAGTCGATTCGGGCTTTTACCTGTTCTTCTTCACGTTTTTTCATGGATTCAAATCGTCATTTATCGTCTGGTGGGCGGTAGCCGCCTGGTTGTAACACACCTGGTCTATCGCGCAGCGAGGTTGCTCAATAAACAAAGAGGTATGCCTTGTTGTTGGCTGATGATAAATGATAGTAGCGGAGCCTTCCACGCTTCCTGGGCGAATGGCATTGGGCATTAGCGGGTTCCAGTAATGGGATTGCCAAGAACATAGCAAGATTGATGCCGCTCACGCGCCAGGGCCTTCCACGCATGAAAATCCCTTGGAGTCGTGCCCGAATAAGAGGCATACCTCTTATATTGCCTCATTGTGTTGCATTAACTCGCCGGCGGATTTCCCCATCGGCCCTGTCGATTTTTCCCATGCCATTGCTACAAAGCCCGGCATCAAGGCCATCTAGCAATAAAGGGGGTCTACCCCGTTGTTTGCTCTGTGGGTGGCATGCTAATTGCTTTTTAATACTCCAAAGCTCAAGCGCCCAAGCCTTCATGGCCAGCGCGCCAAGGCGTCATATGAGCAAGTTGCTCGCTGGCGATCTTCAACTTCAGAAAAAGGTGAATCTCTGATGAATTGCAGAGAAGGTGATACCCAGGCAGACCGTCCCCTTGAAGACGCGTTGCTCAATGATTGGCACGTGGTAGCGACCTCGGAAGAAGTCGTACCCGGCAAGCTGGTACCCACCATGCTGTTTGGCCGTGAACTGGTGGCCTGGCGTGATACGGCGGGGCAGGCCTATGTGTGGGAAGACCTGTGCATTCACCGTGGCGCTCGGTTGTCCAAGGGCTTCATTCAAAGTGATCGCGTTGTGTGCCCCTATCACGGTTGGAACTACGACGGCACCGCGCAATGTGTATTGATGCCCGCCTCGCCAAATGAGACGCCGATGAAGAAGGCCAAGGCCATCCCGCATCATGTCAAGGAAGCCTACGGCTTTATCTGGGCCTGCATGGGCGAGCCTGCCAATGATATTCCAGCGTTCCCCGAGTGGGATGATCCCAGCTACAAGAAGGTGGTATGCGGGCCATACGAGTTCAAATCCGGCTATCGGGCACTGGAAAACTTTATCGATCCGACGCACTTCCCGTTTGTGCATGCCGGGGTCAACGGCATCATGGATCAGCCTGATCCTATCGGGCCTTATGATGTGTTCGAGAAGAACGGCGGCCTGGCAACTTCCGAAGTGCAGGTTACCCAGCCTTATGGCGATCCGCGTGAAGTGCCGGTCATGGCGTATTACGCCTATCAATGCCTGCGTCCGCTGGTGGCGTATTTCAAGAAGCGGGTGGTGATTACCGACCCGGAGCGCGCCTCCGAGGGTAGCGATGAAGACCGCTTCTGCACTTTTTTCACCGCTCAGCAGGTTGATGAAACCCGCAGTATCGTGCGCATCTGCTGCGCGATGAATTTCTCGCCGCAGCCCACCGATGCCGATGTGCGTCGCCGCCAGGATCTGGTCTATGCCCAGGACAGCGCGATCGTCAACACCCAGCGCCCGGAGCGCATCCCGGTCGATCTGCGCATGGAGCTGCACCACCGCACTGACCTGCTGGGCCAGAAGTACCGCATGTGGCTGCGCAATATGGGTGTGAGCTATGGCACTGTCTGACGCACAGCGCATGAACTTGCGGCTGACGGCCATGCGCTACGGCGCCCAGGATATCCTGCTCTATGAGCTGGAGCCCCTGGATGGCAGTCAGTTGCCACCGGTGAGCGCGGGTGCGCATCTGGATCTGCATTTGCCGGGCAATTTTATCCGGCAGTACTCGCTGATCACCTCACTCTGTAGCGCCGAGCGCTATGTGATTGGGGTCAAGCGTGATGCCGAGGGTCGTGGTGGATCGCGCTGGCTGCATGATCAGGCCCGCGTTGGCCAGATGCTTGAAGTCAGTCTGCCGCGCAATCATTTTCCGTTGTCGGCAAGCGATGCTCCGGTGTGCCTGATTGCCGGCGGTATCGGTATCACGCCTATCTACTCCATGTTCAAGGCCTTGCAGCAGGCAGGGCGGCCGGTGCATCTGCATTACTGGAGCCGCTCGCCCGAGCACGCGCTGTTTGGCCGTGAGCTGGTGCTCGACCCAGACGCCACGCTGCATTTCGCCCAGGCCAGTGAGCCGCGCACGGAGCTGCTTGATCTGCTCAACGCACTGCCGGCTGAGAGCGAGATTTACGCCTGCGGACCTGCTTCGATGCTTGATCAGCTGGAATCTGCAGGGCTCGGCGAGCGCTTGCATGTGGAGCGGTTTGTCTCGGCCGGCCCGGTACTGGCTGAAGGCTCTTTCAATGTGGTGCTGGCGCGCTCGGGCCGTGAGTACCTTATCCCCGCCGGCGAAACCATCCTCAACGTGTTGCTGGAAGCGGGTGAAGACGTGCTCTATTCCTGTGAGCAGGGCGTTTGCGGTGCCTGCGAAGTCAAGGTGCTGGAAGGTGAGCCGGTGCATGGCGACACCGTCTATTCGGCGGATGAACATGCCCGGCGCAGCAGCATGATGATCTGCTGTTCCAGCGCCGCTTCTTCACGCTTGTTATTGGATATCTGACTAGAACGACGTCGTAGGCGGTTCCTGCTTCATGGGATTGCCAGCTCAGCTCTGCCTGGCCGCTATAAGTGGTACACCACTTAGCCAGTCATGCCTTTGGCTTACGACGTCTGAACTGATTAACGCTGGATAAAGGTGGAACACTGATGAAAACGACTCTTCTGCATGGTGGCCGCGTAATAGATCCGGCCAATTCGGTCGATGCGGTTCAGGATGTGCTGGTACGTGACGGGCGGATCGCTGCGGTAGGCCAGTTGAAGGGCTCGCAGGAAGCGCTGAGTGCGGAGCTGATCGACTGCACGGGCCGGCTGGTATTGCCGGGGCTGATCGATACCCACGGGCATATCTACCAGTACGTGACCGGCAGGTTTGGTTTGAACGCGGATATGTGCGGCGTGTATTCCGGCGTTACCACGCTGGTGGACCAGGGTGGCGCCAGTTGCATCACGCTGCCGGGCTTTCGCAATTACGTGATCAATACCTCACATAGCCGGGTGATCTCGTTTATTTCCGCCTATCTGGTTGGTGGTCTGGAAGGGCACTTCTATCCCGAACTCTACCGCCCGGAATGCTCTGACGTGGACGCCACGGTGAAATCTGCGCTGGCCAACAATGATGTGGTCAAGGGCATCAAGGCGCATGCCGAACTGGGCGGTTTCGCACGTTGGGGGCTGGATGTGATGAAGAAGGCCGCCCAGGTGGGCGAGCAGACCGGCCTGCCGCTGTATATCCATTTTGGCCAGCTCTGGCCAGAGCCTACCTCCGGCGGGCGCCATGTCGATCCGGACAGCATTTTCCCGGCCGTGCTGGATCTGCTCAAGCCTGGCGATGTGCTAGCGCACCCCTTTAGCCGGCACCCGGGCGGTTTTGTTTCACTCAATGGCGAGATCCACCCGCTGGTCGGCGAAGCCCTGGCGCGCGGGCTTAAAGTCGACGTGGGGCACGGTTCGCATTTCAGTTACAAAATGGCCGCCAAGGTGCTTGAAGCGGGCGTGCTGCCTGACACTTTGGGTGCGGATATGCACGGCTACAACACCTCGGTAAAGGCACCTGCCGGCGTGCCGGAAGAGGATGAACATCCAGATGAAGAGCATCTGTTCAAGGGCTCATCACGCTTCAGCCTGGTATCGGCGATGGTCAGCATGATGGCGCTGGGGCTCAAGCTGGAGCAGGTCGTGCCGATGGCCACCAGCCATGCGGCCAAACTGCTGGGCATGTCTGACACTCTGGGGTCGCTGGGTGTAGGCCGTGAGGCGGACATCAGCGTGCTCTCTGATGAAAGCGGCAAATGGTTGCTGCGTGATAACGAGGGAACAGAAGTAGTGGCCCCGCGCATGCTCCAGCCGCTGTTCTGCCTGCGCGCCGGCAAGCGCTTTGATGCGACTGCCGAGATTCTGCCCGTGCCGCACCCTCTGTAACCTGACTGAGATGGGAGTGACCCTGTGAGGGAATACGCGACTGATCCGGGAACCGCTGCTGGCCTGCAGCTGGATGAAGGCAATCAACTTGCGCTGCAGAAACTCTATGCAGTGCGACCCACCTGGACCGCGGTGGTGACTGCTGCCAGCGCCCTGGACCTGGCTCCGCACTGCCTGCTGCACGCAGGCCCGCCCTTTGCTGATCCGTCGCGGCCTAGCGCGCCCATTCTGGCTTCCGCTGCGCTGTGCTGTGTTTACGAAGGCTGGGCCGATGATCTCAGCAGTGCGCGCAAGCTGATACTGGATGGGCGGGTTACGCTGCGCCCAGCCCAGGATTATGATGTGGTTACGCCCCTGGCGGCGGTCATATCGCCCTCTACCAGTCTGGTCGAAGTGGCTGATCTGAACACCGGCACCCGCTGCTGGTCGCTATTGCCCAGCGGCGCAGGTCCGCAGATTCGTTTTGGCACTTTTGATCTGGCCATTATTGAGCGCTTGCGCTGGCGTGATCAGGTACTGGCCGCTGCTCTGCAAGGCTGGTTGGCAGATCGCAGCATTGAGCTGATTCCCTTGGCTCAGGCCGGGCTGCGCGTGGGCGATGATCTGCATGCGCAAACCACGGGTGCCACTGCGGCGTTGCTGCAGCTAATGCGTGAGGGCCAAGCACCGCAAAAAGTAATCGACGTGCTGGAGGCTGCGCCGCTTTTCTTCCTGACCCTCTGGATGGCGGCCTGCCATCTGATGCTGAAAGCGACCATCAACAGCGGAGCGCCGTCGCTGGTGATTGGCCTGGCCGGTAATGGGCAGGAAGTGGGTATCCGCTTGTCCGGTTCGCCGGATCGCTGGCTGACGCGCGCCGCTAGAACGCCCAACGGCCCCCGGATGATCGACGCGCCTGCCCGGGCTGCGCCCATGCTGGGCGACAGCGGGGTGATTGATGCCGCAGGTTTTGGTGCGCAGGCCTGGGGCCATGCACAGGGCTTGCGTGAGCTGATGGCGCCCTGGTTGCCCGAAGGCTGGGCGCCAGACCTCGGCTGCATGCTTGGCCAGCATCCGGCCTTTGCCGAATTCGCGTTGGGTACCGGGCTGGACGCGGGCCTGGCGCAACAGCAAGCCTGCCCACCGATGGTGGCGCTGGCCATGCTGGATAACGAGGCCGGGCTGGGCTTGTTGGGTCGTGGCGTATGCGTGACTGATCCCGCGTTGTACGCCTTGCCCGGGTTGGGCCAGCCTGAGATCAACCAGCCTGACGTGCTGGCCACCGTCAACCGTGCGGTAGACCACTATGAGCGCGCCTTGACCGGCAATGATCTGGCGGAACTGGACCGGCTGTTCTGGCACAGCGCGCATACCCTGCGCTATGGTGCCAGTGAGCACTTGTATGGCTACACCGCGATTGAAGCCTTCCGGCGCGCGCGGGCTGACAGTGGCCAGCTGGCCAGGCACATTGTCGAGCGCTCGGTAACGACCTTTGGCGACAGCTTTGCCGTGGCCAATATTGTTTTTCAGCGCTCCGGTAACGCCAAGCTCGGTCGGCAGACGCAGAGTTGGGTCCGTGTAGAAGGGGAATGGCGTATCGTCGCGGCGCATGTCAGTTGGGCTACAACATGAATTCATTTCTGCAGACGGGGTATCACGGCGCCTTTCTGGCTGAGGGTTTTGGCCAGGCTCCCCAGGGGAGCACGCCGCCAGCCGGATCCGCGCTAAATGGCGTGCGCCTGGCGGTCAAGGATGTATTCCAGATCCAAGGCCTGCGCTGCGGCGCGGGTAACCCTGTCTGGCTGGCTGAACAAAGCGCTGCCATGCAAACGGCCCCGGTGGTGCAATGGTTGCTGGATGCTGGCGCCCAGTGGGTGGGCAAAACCCTGACCGATGAGCTGACCTACAGTCTGGCCGGCAGCAACGCGCATTACGGTACGCCGCGCAACCCGGCCGCAGAGCAGCGTTTGCCGGGCGGCTCTTCTTCAGGATCGGTGGTGGCTGTGGCTGCCGGTTATGCTGATCTGGCTCTGGGCACTGACTGCGGTGGATCGGTCAGGCTGCCCGCCAGTTATTGCGGCATCTGGGGTATCCGCCCCAGCCATGGGCGCGTAGCTGCCCAAGGCTGTTTTACCCTGGCACACAGCTTTGACACCATCGGCTGGTTCGCTGCCGACGCGGCCACGCTGGGGCTGGGTCTAGAGCAACTGCTGCATACGCAAGTACCCGCTGCGCCAACGCCCGGCGCCCAATTGCTGGTCTGTGAAGACGTGCTCGATACGCTCGATATACCGGTGCGCGAGACGTTCGAGCAATGGCTTTCGCGGGCAGAACTGCCCGTGCGATGGGTGCCAGGCGGCACGCTGGCGCTGGAAGAATGGGCCGAAGCCTTGCGCGTGCTGCAGGCTGCCGAGATATGGCAGCAGCACGGCGCTTGGGTGACCGGCGCGGCGCCCGCTTTCGGCGCTGACATCGCCAGCCGCTTCCAGCTTGCGGCCACTATCACCCCAGCGCAGGTAGCCAGCGCCACGGCGATTCGTGCTCAGGCTCAGCAGCAATTAAGCGCTTTGCTGAGCGGCGGCGGTTTTCTGCTGATGCCGCCAGTACCAGGCCCGGCACCGTTGCTGGACGCGCCGGCGGAGCAGGTTCAGAGCACGCGAGTGCGGTCCCAGCGGCTGCTGTGCATGGCCGGTTTGGCCGGTTTGCCCCAGGTGGTTCTGCCCTGGACACGGATTGAGGGTGCGCCCGTGGGGCTGTCGCTGATCGGGCCGCGCTTTGCCGACGAGCAGGTCATGAGCCTGGCCAGCCAATTACATCTTTCAGTGCAATCTACTTCTTCCTCCTTGTCCAGTTGAAACGGAAACAATGACTATGGCGTTCGTTCCCAATCCCAGCCGTGGCTCAAAAGCCATGGCCGTTGCACCCCACTCCCTGGCAGCGCAGAGCGCCATGGCAGTCATGCGTGAAGGTGGTAATGCTGTTGAGGCGATGATCGCCGCTGCGGCGACTATTGCTGCCGTGTACCCGCATATGAACAGCATCGGTGGTGACGGTTTCTGGCTGATTTCGCGCCCGGGCCAGGACCCCGTGGCCATTGATGGCTGCGGCGCTTCTGCGCTGGGTATCACCCTGGAGGATTACCGCCAGCAAGGCCTTAGCAGCATTCCATTTCGCGGTGGCCTGGCGGCCAATACTGTCGCTGGCACCTTGTCTGGCTGGCAACTGGCGCAGCAATGGTCGCAGCGTGAACTGGCTGGGCGTTTACCCCTGACGCGTTTGCTGGGCGATGCCATCGATTATGCACGCACCGGTATTTCGGTCACCCGCAGTCAAAGTCTGTGCACCGCCGCCAAGCGCGAAGAGTTGCAGACTATGCCAGGTTTTGCTGACACCTTCTTACCCGGTGGCGCCGTGCCCCAGACCGGCGAGCGCTTCACCCAGCCGCGCCTGGCCGATACGCTGGAGCACCTGGCGCACAATGGCATTGATGATTTCTACCGGGGTGATCTGGCTCGCACCTTGGCTACCGAGCTAACGGAGGCTGGCAGCCCGCTGCGCCTCGCCGACCTGGAAAACCACCAGGCACAACTGCGCAAACCGATGGTGCTACAGCACTCACTGGGGCAGGTGTATAACTTCCCGCCGCCGACTCAGGGCCTGGTGTCGCTGATGATCCTTGGCCAATTGGATCACCTGCTGAAAACCGATATGGATCCCCTGGGCGCGCCCTTTGTGCATGCTTGTGTGGAAGCCACCAAGCAGGCCTTTGCCGTGCGTGATCGGGAGATCACCGACCCGGCGTATATGGATGTGGACCCCCAGAGCCTGCTGGAAGCCAATGTATTGGCGGCTATGGCCGGCAAGATCGATGCGCAGCGCGCTGCACCATGGGGCAAAGGCATGGGCCCGGCGGACACCATCTGGATGGGTGTGGTCGATGAAGCCGGCGTGGCAGTGAGCTTTATTCAGAGCATCTACCACGAGTTTGGCAGTGGCATCGTACTGCCCGGCAGCGGCGTGAACTGGCAGAACCGCGGTTGCAGCTTCTCGCTCGATCCCAACGCGCGCAACCCTTTCACGCCCGGCCGCAAACCCTTCCATACCTTGAATCCGGCGATGGCCCGGTTCAATGATGGCCGCACGATGGTCTACGGCAATATGGGCGGCGATGGGCAGCCGCAGTCGCAAAGCGCGGTCTTCAGCCGCATCGCCACCTTCGGCATGAATCCGCTGGCGGCGATTGATGCACCGCGCTGGCTGCTGGGCCGCACCTGGGGTAACACCAGTGAAACACTGAAACTGGAATCCCGTTTCCCGGCAGATACCGTCGAGGCACTCAAAGCCATGGGCCATGACGTTGAAATTCTGGATAGTTATGACGAAAGCATGGGGCATGCTGGCGCAATTCTGCGTTATCCCTCCGGGTTGCTGGAAGGCGGGCATGACCCGCGCAGTGATGGGGCGGTGGCGGGTTGGTAAAAGCCAACCCTTGCACAATTGCAACGATGATTGAACAGAACACCGGCCCAAGGCCGGTGTTCTGGTTTATCAGAACGGGAATTCGCGCTTGCCAGTCTGAATGGTGACGCTATCCAATTAGCGAATTTCCGCAAGAAACCGCTGAATCTTAATCATCGCCGGGCCCGCGTTGGCGCGCATGCGCTTGAGAATCGCCTGTTTTTCTTCGTCGTCCCGGGCTGCGTTCTTGACCAGCTTGCCCATGCCATCCAGGCGATTGGTCAGCAGCCAGTTGCGCAGGTCTTCCACCTTCGACCATTGGTACTGGTTCATCATCAGTGCAGCCATCATGCGAATCCAGTCGGTATCGTGATTGGGCAGCGGCACCACGGAGCAGATGCGGTTTTTCTCCGCTTCGTTGTGATAGTTGGCTTCCACATGGGCGATAAAGGCCGCACTGAACACCGGCTGGTAGGAACGCACGGTTTGCGGCGTGATCAGATCGCCCTGAAACACCTTCTTGATTGCCAGGTTGGTGATGGCGCTGGCCGAACAGTCGATGTGCAGATTGGTGGCGGAGGTCGGGATGCTGCCTTGTTCCAGCACAATCTGGTTCGCCTGCAGGTGCAGTACGCGGCCTTTGCGTACCACATTCCTGATACGGCGCAGTTGCTCAAGCTCCAGTTGGCTGATGGTTGCGCCGTGGAACATTTGCGGTTTTACGGCCTTGTCTATGCGTAGCAGCACGCCCGCGTCTTCCAGTTTTTCGAACAATTCCGGCACTGACTCGGCTGTGGCAACGGCTTCAAATTGCGACGCCATTGAACCTATGGTGCTGGCAAAAAACTCATCGGACGGTTGGGTATTGCGCCGGTCCAGCAGCCAGGCATCGCGCGAGACGATCCAGCAGATGCGGTCCGGGTCGACATGCTGCTCCAGCAACCACAGGCAGGCGTCGATACCGGTCTTGCCGCCGCCGATCACCACATAGTTATCGGCCGCCTGTTTGACCTTGGGCAGGTTATTCAGCGGCATGAACTGCACGCCGGCATCAATCTTGAAACTCGGCGTATGGGTGGCCGGCACGCTGGTTTTCAGGTAGGTGGCGTCTACGGTTTTGCCGGTATGGGCACGGTAACGCTGGCCGGTCAGGGCGTGCTCGAACAGGCCGTCGCCCAGGTAGTTGCACATGGGAAAGTACTGCACGCGCCCGGTCGGCAGGAATTGCTGGCGCATGACCTGATCAAAGTAGGCGAGCACCTCGGCACCCGAGGCCAGATCAGCCAGACCCTTGTTCAGGCCCACTTGATCCTTGTGACCCTTGCTCAACTCCCGCGAGCTGACGCCATAGAAGGCCGACGGCTGATGCAGGGTGACGAACGGATAAGCCACATTCCAATGCCCACCAGGCTGCTGATGCTGGTCGACGATGATAATACTGGCGTCCGATTCGGTCAGCAGTATGTCGGCGAAAGCCATGCCGACCGCGCCGCTGCCTACGATCAGGTAATCTGCTTCAAGTCGTTGCTCGCTCATGCCTTTGCCCCTGCTGATTGTCATTATTCTGTTGATCAGAAATTAACCATAACGCTGTTATGTTGATTTATAGTATAACGCTGTTATGCAAAGTCAAGTACAATCGCAACATGAACGAATCGCAAAGCAATATCCTCAGAGCCGCGTCCGAGCTTTTTCTCCAAGGTGGCACCGCTGCGCTCAGTGTGCGGGCGATTGCTGCCAGAGCGGGCGTGTCCACTATCGGCATCTATAGCCACTTTCAGGGCAAGCAGGGCATCCTTGATGCGCTCTATATGGAGGGCTTTGCCGCGGTAATCGAAGCACTGGCGGTGGACGACCTGAGCGCCAATCCGCGCGAACGCGTATTGCTGGCCTCACGGCGTTATCTGGATACGGCAGAAGCATTCGAGCCTCACTACGGGTTGATCTTCGGCAAGCTGGATGACAGCTACCAGCCCTCGGCTGAGGCCCGCGCGCTGGCTGCCGCCGGGTTTGTACGCCTGACTGAGGTAGTTGGCGGATTGCTCGCAGCGGATGCCCCTGCCAGCGCCAAACGCAATGTTGCCCTCCAGGTGTGGGCCTTGATTCACGGCTTTGTTGGCCTGAAGAATCATGCGGTCGGTGAGCTGATCGACATGCGCTGCTGGAAGGAGCGGGCGATGGAGGCAGTGGAGATCCTGGTGGATGGGATTCTTGGCCGGGCGGAGCAGCAGGGCGGGGTTAAATAGAGTCTGTTCAAGCACCGTGCAGCTTTGGCGCTGCCTTGCTAGCCGATGCCTAACCCCGCAACGGCAGTGCCACCCCAATGGCGATAAAGGCTGCACCACAAGCCTGATTGAATCGCCGTCCAACCCGGGTAAGCCAGGTACTGATGCGATTGGCCAGGCTGGCTACCACCAGTTCTATGCTGAACTCGACTATGGCAAAGGTGCCCGCCAGCACGACGAACTGAATGAGCAGGCTGCGAGTGGGGTCGATGAACTGCGGTAGAAAGGCGGCGAAGAACAGGATTACCTTGGGGTTGCTGATGGCCGCCAATGCACCTTGGCGAAACAGCGAACTGCCAGCCCTGGGCGCCGCTGCGGTCTGGGCGGTTACGCCGATGGGCGGGGAGCGCCACACCTGAATGCCCAGCCAGACCAGATAAGCCCCGCCGACCCATTTCAGCACCGTTAGCCAGGCCACCGAGGCCTTGAGTAGCGCGCCAATGCCGAACATGGACAGCGCAATAACGGCAACAAAACCCAGGCATCCGCCGAGGATAGTGAAGAGCGCCATGCGCCGGCCATGCAGGGCGCCGTGGGTCAGCGCGAGCAATCCATTCGGGCCTGGCGACAGGGAAAGGCCAATAACCGCCAGCAAATAGATCAACCAGGTTTCAAATGCCATGGCGGTCGTGCTCCGAGTTGCATAAGTCGCGATACTAACTTGCCTTGGCCTTCTCCGGTAGCTCCTCAGCCAGCCGCTCAAGAAACATCGCCAGCGCCACTTCCTCGGCTTTCAAACCCTTGCGTACCCGTGGCTTGGGCAGCTTGGACAATTCCCCCAGACTGAAGTGATCGAGTACCGCCGGGTGGATATAGCATTTGCGGCACACCGCAGGGGTATTGCCTAGCTGTTTAGACACGTCTTTTACCATCGCCACCACATGACGTTTGGCGTCCGATTCCGGCTGCCATTCCAGTTCCCGCAGCACCGCCAGCGCCATCGCAGTGCCGGCCCAGGTGCGGTAATCCTTGGCGGTGAAGTCCGCGCCGGTCAGATCGTGCAGGTAGGCGTTGACGTCTGCGGAGCTCACGGTATGGCGCTGGCCGTCCTCATCCAGATACTGAAACAGATTCTGCCCAGGCAGGTCCTGGCAGCGCTTGACCACCTTGGCCAGGCGCTTGTCCTTCACGCTGATCTGATGTTCGACGCCGCTCTTGCCGCGAAACTGAAACTGGATCTCGCTGCCCTTGATATCAACATGACGGTCGCGCAGGGTAGTCAGCCCGTAGGATTTGTTGTCCTTGGCGTAATGCGTATTACCCACCCGAATCAGCGTGGCATCCAGCAGCATCACGACCGTAGCCAGCACCTTTTCGCGGGTAAAACCGGGTTCGGCGAGCTGCGCTTCTAGCTGCTTGCGCAGCTTGGGCAGGGCAGCGCCGAACTCCTGCAGGCGTGAGTACTTGTCGGCGTCGCGCACTTCGCGCCAGCGCGGGTGATAGCGGTACTGCTTGCGCCCCCGCGCATCGCGCCCGGTAGCCTGCAGGTGTCCGCGTGGGTCGGCGCAGATCCACACATCGGTGTAGGCGGGCGGCACGGCCAGCGAATTGAGGCGCTTGATCTCATCGGCATCGGTAATGCGCTTGCCCTTGGCATCGAAGTATTGAAACTTGTCGCGGACTTTTTTACGGCTGATGCCGGGTTGGGCGTCGTCGACGTAGTGCAGGTCGCGAGGCAGGTCTGCAAGCAACGCGGCATCGGGCATGGGGCTATTTCCTTGGCAAAGATCAGGCGGGTCTAACTGATTGACCGCCGGTTTATGCGGTGGTGCCAACAGCTTTTGAAAATAGGTGTCTGTGTAGGCTCGTCGACCAAGGTGCCCAACGCATGCTGCTTACCTGAACCCGGAAAAGATCAGCGAAAGATCAGCGATTGATGCGCTGCCGCACCGGCGCGTGCGCCGTCACCTCCTGCGCTCGCCACATTTCCGGCGGCTACCGATGCATCCCCGCAGGCAAACACGCCAGGCACGGTAGTTTCATGCATGGCATTGACCTTGATAAATTCACCCATGGGGCCGGCCTCGAATGCGCAGCCCAGTTGCGCTGCCAGAGGGCTGGCCATTCTCGTGTGTGGCTGGGTGAATAGGCCGGCGAGCTGGACCACGCGGCCGGTGGCCATTGTCAGCTCGAGCGGGTCTCCGCCTAGGGCAATAACGGGTTCGCGTTCGATGGCAACACCACGGCGTTCCAGGCTGGCCAGCTGTTCTGCATCGGGCTCGAATATCTGATTCAGGAACAGGGTAGTGGGGCCCCAGTCCGGTAGCATCAGCGCGTGGTGAAGGGCCATCGGCGTGGCGGCCAGCACGCCAATCGGCCCGCCGTTCAGTTCATAGCCGTGGCAGTAAGGGCAGTGGAACACGCTCTGCCCCCAGCGCTCGGCCAGCCCCGGAATATCAGGCAACTCGTCTATTACGCCAGCCGCCAGTATCAAGCGTAACGCGCTGTATTGCTGCCCGTTTGCGGCTGTCACCACATAGCCATTGCCGTCCTGTTTCACGTCCACTGCAGCCTGCGAAAGCCACTCCACAGTCGGGTAAGCCAGCAATTGTTTGCGCGCTTCATCGGCAATCGCGCCGGGGTTGCGTCCGTCCTGGGCCAGAAAGCCGAGGGCGCTCTGCGCGAACCGGTTACGCCGCTGCCCGGTATCCAGCACCAGTATCCGACGACGCGCCCGCGCCAATTGCAGGCCTGCTGACATGCCGGCATAGCTGCCGCCCACGATGATCACTTCATAATTCATGGCAGATTCTCGATCAACACTTCGACCCGTTCGAAGATCAATAGAAACAACATAAGTTACAAGAGATAAAGGTGTCAACAGTCTCGTAACTTATGTTGTATCGCGCGATACTCAGGTATCGCGATCAATTAGAATCCTGCCCATGAGAAACGACACCCGCTTGTCCCGCATGCTGCACGTGCTGATCCACATGGCTCGGCACGAAAACCCGACCACTTCCGACGCCATCGCGCAAATGCTCACCACCAATCCGGTGGTTGTCAGGCGCACCATGGCGCTGCTCAAGAAAGAGGGCTACGTGCGCTCGGAAAAGGGTCATCGTGGCGGTTGGACGCTAGCCAAGCCCCTGGCCGAGATTACGTTGCTGGATATCCATCAGGCCCTGGGCTCGTCTTCGCTGTTCGCCATCGGCCTGTCTACTGATCATCCCCTATGCCTGGTAGAGCAGGCCGTGAATGCAGCGCTGACCGATGCCTTCGACGCGGCCCAGGCGCTGCTGATCGAGCGGCTGGGGAGCGTGACTCTGGAAGAGTTGGCCAACGATTTCGAGCAGCGATATCAGCGTCTGTAATCTTGACTTCAGGATCAGGTACAACTGCCCCAAATCGAGTCGCTGTGGTTCACCATTGTGCACCTGTGAGCGTTGGATGATGAATTGAATGCGCTCGCTGCTTTGCTAGGTAATGGCTAAAAACCTTTTATATTCAGTTAACTAGCCGCAACTTTCGGTCCGGTTTTGCCTGCTTGATCGTCAATTGGCATCACATTTGCTGGGTTTTATTTACCGGGACGACCCGGACGGTACCGCAAGGGCCGGTTTTTCATCTGGACGACCAGATCACTTTGAATAACTTCAAAGAGGTGATCCTGATGTCGGCAAGCATTTCTCCCAATAACACACACACCGCTTTCGAATCTCTTCCCCTGGTAGATGTGGCAGGCCTGGCCTCGGCGGATTTCGCTCAGCGGCAGGCGACCGCGCAAGCGCTGGGCAAGGCAGCTCGCGAGGTGGGCTTTCTGTATGTCACGGGCCATGGCGTGGACCCTGCGTTAGTCGAGCGACTCAAGCAGCGTACGCGCGATTACTTTGCCCAGCCGTTGGCCGACAAGATGCGCCATTACATCGGCCAGTCCAGCAACCACAGCGGCTACGTGCCCGAGGGCGAAGAGCAGTTCTACTCCGCCAAGCCCGATGCCAAGGAAGCCTTCGACGTAGGCTATGACCTGCAGCATCCTGAGTTCCGCCGACCCATGGTCGGGCCCAACCAATGGCCGGATATGCCCGGCTTCAAGGCGGATATCACCGCCTACTACAATGCCGTATTTGCACTGAGCCAGCGCCTTTTTCAGGGCTTTGCCCTGGCCCTTGGCCTGGAGGAGGAGCGCTTTACCCGCCAGATTACTCACCCACCGAGCCAACTGCGGCTGGTGCATTACCATTACAACCCCGATGTGCGCACCGACAGCCCTGGCATCGGCGCTCACACAGATTACGAATGCTTCACCATCCTGCTGCCCACCGCACCCGGTCTGGAGGTGCTCAATGGCGCCGGCGACTGGATCGATGTGCCGCTGGTAGACAACGCCTTTGTCATCAATATCGGCGATATGCTGGAGGTGCTGAGCAACGGCACCTACATGGCCACAGCCCACCGGGTGCGCAAGGTGGCTGAAGAGCGCTACTCCTTCCCGATGTTCTGCAACCTGGATTACGACACCGTGATTGCGCCTTTGCCTGAGTTGGTCAGCGCCGACTGCGAGAGCTGATTGACCAACACGCCAGCTTGATGCCACCCATCTGTTTGAAACGCCCAAAGCCAAGGCGGACTACCTCACTAGCGCTCAGCTTGAGAAGACCATGACCTTCGTTTCTGAATTTTCCTTCGAACACGGCCTACTGGGCGAGGGCGCCCCTTCTGCCGGTGCGGTGGGTATTGAATTGCCGAACGGCTCCATTTTGGGCAACCCGGATTTTGTGCGCATGCGCTTTAATCACGAGTTTCTGGAAATGGCAGTGGAAGGCGAGCTCTAGATAACCAGCCAGCGCTTCAGGTACGCCGCTTAGAAACGGTAGTTCCAGCCCAGCCGGCCACCCCTCTGGTGGCCGGCATAGCTATTCAGTCAAAGGGCATCTATGCTCTGTGCACTTCAGGCCTCTCTGTTCCAATAAGGAAAACAATGAACCAATCAACGTGGTTGCGACGCGCTGTGTGCGTGGCTGTGTGTCTGGTAGCTGCGGGTTTGTATGGATGCAAGACAAACAACAACGACCAGGAGGCTCCTGCCGAGGAAGACGTGGAATACGTGCCCGCCGAGGATGACTTCCAGCCCGCCTTCGTGCTGGCTTCTGATGACGCCCCCGTGGAGACCTCAAGCTTTCGGCAGTCCATGAGCTTGCAGAGTTCGGCTAGCTCGACTCCCCCAAGCGGGTGGACGCCTCAGCAGTTTCTGACTGCCTATAACGTCGATGCTGTTATTCCACCGAACGGCAAGCCCCGGGGTTATGGGGTAAAAGTGGCCATCATCACGGCCTACCACTATTCGAACTTGCAGAGCGACCTGAATGCCTTTGCAAGGAAGTATTCCTTAGCCCCGATCAGCCTGAACGTCATCAACCAGGCCGGGAACATTAGTAATTCCAACTGGGCTTTGCAGAGCTGCCTCGCCGTTCAGATGCTTAACGCCGTTGCCCCAGGGGCGACTGTCTATGTCATTGAGGCCAAATCTGTCAGTCAGAAAGACGTGCAAACGGCGGTACAAACCGCCGTCAATTTAGGCGTAAATATCATCTCAATGCCGTTTGGCGCCCCTGAGTTCTCTACGGAAAGCTCTATGGCGCATTTGTTTACCAATACTCAAATTGCCTGGATCGCGGCATCGGGCACTAGCGCTGGGCCGACTTTTCCGGGGACCTCTCCGGATGTTGTCGCGGTAGGTGGCACATCAGCCAGTTTGTCAGCCAGTTCGCTACTCCAGTTTGAGACCGCATGGGTTGACTCGGCTGCTGGCATGTCAGTGTATGAGAGAATGCCCAATTACCAGATGATTCCATCCGTCCAGAATGCCAACACCACGGCGCTCCGGTCCGTACCGGACGTCGTTTTCAATGCCGATCCTGCGTCCGGCGCCGAAATTTATGTATCAATACTTGGAGGGTATATAAAGGTCGGCGGTAACTCGGTATCGACGTCGTTCTTCACGGGCGTGGTTGCCATAGCCAATCAGTTCCGGAAATCCCTTAATAAACCGATGTTGTCTTCCATCAGCACGTCGTCCAGACCGCTCCAGAGTAGCCTCTACGAGCTTATGTCCTCAAACGGAGGGCCCACCAACTCGACCGTGCTCAATGATGTTGTGGATGGTTACGTCAGCAACGGATCGTATTTGGCAGAGCCTGGTTACGATATTGCGACCGGCCTGGGCTCCTTGGATGTGGCGGCGTTTGCTAATTACATGGCTAATCAGCCGTAGTTTGAGGCGGGGTATAGCGGCTGTTAGCTTGAGCTGATCATGCCAAGCATGCTTTACCCTAGCGAAAGGCCGAACAAGGTAAAGGCTGACCCTATGAATACCAGCACACACGCAAGTGAGGCATCGTATTGAACCGCCTCAACCTTCGCCACCTGCATTACTTCTGGATGATCGCTCGGGCCGGTTCAATTGCGCGCGCGGCGGACAGTCTGTCGCTATCGCCGCAAACCTTGAGCGGGCAATTGGCAACGCTTGAAGTGGACTTGGGCAGTGCGCTATTCAGGCGCGCCAACCGCTCCCTGCAGCTCACCGAGTTTGGGCAAACAGTCTTCTCCTATGCCGACGACATCTTTCAGACAGCACAGGCGCTGGACGAAATCATTCAGCAGCCGCCCGAGGATCGTCCTCTCAACCTTTCGGTGGGCGTGGCCGCCTCTATTCATAAACTGATTGCCTACCACCTGACCGCGCCTGCCTTAACACTCCCCAGAGAAGTCCATCTGCGTTGTAGAACAGGGGAAACCAATCAACTGCTCAAGGCGCTTGGCCAGCGTGAACTGGACGTACTCTTGACCGACCGACAGCCGGACTTCAAAGATACAGGCCAGTTTCGTGCGCATCGCCTGGCGAGTTCGTCTATCTCGCTATTTGCAGCGCCGAAGCTGGCCAGCAAGTTGAAACCCGGCTTTCCCAACAGCCTGGATCGCCAACCGTTTCTGACCACCTCCCTGAATGCCCCTTATATAAACGAGCTGATTAACTGGTTCGCGGCTCAGCGCATCCAGGTCAAGATCGTGGCTGAGGTCGATGACAGTGCGTTGATAAAGGTATTCGGCCGCGAGGGGATCGGCTACTTCGCCGCTCCCACGGTGATTCAGCATGAAGTGTGTCGCCAATATGAGGTTGAGTGCATCGGCTCGATCGGGCAAGTCAGAGAGACGCTGTATGCCATTACGCGAGCCCGAATAGACCACAATATCGCCATTAAGGCGCTGCTGACCGAACGTGCAGATCTGGACGACAGCATCGAAAAAGACGATCAATAAAACAGATTTAACTCTATTTATTACGATCCATCATTGCACGACCATAGCGCTATCTTTGCCGAGGTGGGGCTACAGTTTGCTGACTCACCAGATGTCGACCAGAGCCCCGTTCAGGGGCTCTTTTTTGTTTGCCCGGCGAAGCCGGCAAACCCGTCCACCTGAAA
>TARA_R110002020_G_scaffold167080_2_pt1 | contig 26420 bp, 10 predicted proteins | sample TARA_R110002020 | Tara Oceans TARA_R110002020 (sample SAMEA4396489) | marine metagenome | biome: Westerlies Biome; feature: [MES] marine water layer (ENVO:01000295) within the mesopelagic zone...; material: water (ENVO:00002006), including particulate matter (ENVO:01000060) such...
GCAATTACCCTCCTATTTACAACTTTTGTATTTAATACCGCGGTGCATTCGCAGGGTTTTAATGACAATGAGTGGATTTTTGGCTATTGCGGTGCATCTACGGAGAATAATTATTTATCCTTTGGAAAAGGCAATTCACCTAATGTTCAGTCTATTCCTGGTTCAATTGTTTTTACTAAAAATAATTCTGCCCTTGCGATAGACCCAATTACCGGACAGCCATTTTTCCTGACGAATGGAGAACTGGTTTATGATTTTAGCCAAAACCCTATTCAAGGAGTTGGCTCTGGGCTGAATGGAAATATCGACGGAATCCAACAAGTAGCAACAGGGTTCTTGGAATTTGACCCTGACGGAAACAAACTTTTTTATATATTCTATCTCTCGCTGGGCGGAGAACTTCAGTATGCAGTAGTGGATATGAATGCCCCTGGTCAAGCGATAGGCAATGACAGGCCACTAGGGGAAATCACCTCAAAAGACAATGTGATCGGAAATGGAAGCGGAGCAATCTTAGTTGTAAAAACGCCAGCGTCTTCCTCCTTTCTAATCAGTTTTGATAATGGAAACCTAATTTCTAGAAGCATTGATTCTGGAGAAGGGAATTTCACTACTACAGGCAACCAAGCCATTACTTCCACCCCAAAACAGCTCATTTTTAATGAAGAAACGAGCCAGCTAATTATTATTCCAGATTCTGACACTGATCCTATTTTAGTGTTAAGCTTCGATACAAGTAATGGGAATTTTGGGTCACCTACACCTATTTCTCAATCATCCGGAAATGGTAATTATGGAGGGGCTGAATTTTCTCCAGACGGAACCTACATCTACTATTCGGCAGGTGATTCACTACTCAGAGTACCTGTTTCTGATTTGTCTGCTACCCCAGAAGTAATGCCTATTATTGGCCCGGGAACTCCTCCGGCAGGCATTTCATCTGTTTATGACATCAAAGCCGGACCAGATGGCAGTATTTATTATTTGTATGAAGAGGTAGATGGTGGACCGCAAATGATAGGCAAAGTTACTAATCCAAATGAAGCTGATTTGACCTTGATAGCGATTGAGGAAGACCCCTTTGCAGGCACAGATTTTTGTGGGACTATTTTCCCAACTTTTGCTCCAAATGCTGACATAGCACCAACAGTAGACTTCACATGGGCACCTGATATGCCTTGTGCCAACAACCCAGTTCAGCTTACTTCAGAAATCACTCCTGAAAATTACAGACCCGTAAGTTTCGCATGGAATTTTGATCCCCCCCTTACAGATTCTACTGGAAATGCACTTCCGGCAGACTACGCACAAGAGCATTTTCTTATCCCTGCGGATGCTACTTCAGGTCAAAGCATAAATGTTACACTACTTGTCACTTTTGCAGATGGAGAGACAAAAACCGTTTCCCATGATATTTCTTTGGCAGAAAACGAACTTCAAGCAAACTTCTCTCCTCAAGACACGACTTTGTGCGAATCATGCTTAGACCTCAGCCCATTACTTTCGGCACAAAAAGGTGAAGAAGATGGTGGAGCTGGTGGTGGTGGCGGAGTAGGTAGCGGCCAAGGTGGTGGAGAAAACTACGAATATTTTTGGTCCAACAAGCGTGATCAAGGATGGATAGGTGAGGAGGAAAATGAAGTGTGTAAGCCTGGTTTGTATTGGGTTTTGGTGCGTGAGCCAGGATCTTCCTGCTACGCATATGCTGAGATCCGCGTGAAAATGTGGGATGTAGAAGATCAGACCAATAACATCTGGTATTTTGGTGATGGAGCTGGATTGGACTTTAATCCAGACCCGGATGACCCAGATGCTCCTACCCCAAGACCAATTGCTTCCCCACATCCACAAAATATCCCTGCAGGGACTACCACGATATCAGACCAAGCTGGGCAAGTACTTTTCTACACTGACGGGCAATCAGTCTGGGATCTCAATGGAGATTTAATGGAAAACGGGGAAGATATAGGCGGAGATAATTCCAGTAGTCAGGGTGTAATCGCAGTGCCTGTACCTACAGAAGAAACCCTTTTCTACCTCTTTACTACCCAACTTTCTGCAAATGGAACAAACGAGGCGAAATATTCCCTCGTGGATATTAAATCAGAAAATGACACGGGTGTCGGAAATGTGGTCACTAAAGACAATTTTCTCTTTAGCCCATCCACTGAGCATACTGCCGCTTTGGATGCTGGAGATACGACTTGGGTGATGTATCATGAACTTGGAAACAATACTTTCCGGGCATATCCAGTCTCTTCGCAAGGAATAGGACAGCCTATCCTTAGTTCCGTGGGAAGTAATCATGGATTCAACTCCGGTGTGGGAGCAATGAAATTCAATTCTGATGGAGATAAGATAGCTGTCACCATCTCAGAAGGAGGATGTAATAAATTAGAGATTTTTGATTTCGACAGTGACACTGGTGAAATGACGGAATACGCCCGAATTGATTTGAACTGCGATGGAGATGTGTACGGAATGGAATTCTCAGAAGACGGGGAGCGAATTTTAGTTTCTTATAGAAACGGCGGACCTGGAATAGAAGAATTCGTAATAAAAGCCAACGAAAATGATGATTCGTCGGCTGCAGTTTGCCCAGCATGTTTTGATGGAGCAAGCACAAGAGCACAAATAGAAGCTTGTATCATCAGCACAAAAAATCAAATAAGTCAAACAAGCGGACTCAATTTGGGTGCATTGCAGATAGGACCAAATGGGCAAATCTATGTAGCGGTAGTCGGTGACACTAGAATCGGACAAATCAACGTAGGATCAGGCTGCAACTCTCAAAGTACTTTTACACAAGACGGAGTAGAGCCCATGCCAGGCCCCGCTAATCTAGGTCTACCTTCTTTTGTTCAAAACTCAGGAAGTTCTATCCCAGAACCCAGCCTAGCAGCTCCTTTGAGGCTATGCTTGGACCCTGAACTTGGTGCTGGAGCACTTCTAGAAGGTGGCGGGGAGCCTGATATTGATAGTTATTTCTGGACCATCACTAATAAGGATGACGGGACAGTACTCCGAAATAATTACGGAGGTCCAGGGGACGAATTCCAAAATCTGGATCAGATCTTCAATAGCCCAGGCACTTATACAATAGAACTTAGAGTAGATAGATGTGGAGACCCTGAGTATTTCAGAGAAAGTACGGAGATCTTGGTAGAAGCACCACCTGAACTAACCCTAGCGGATGACGCTACACTTTGTGCAGGTAATCCTGTAACACTAACTGCAATCGATGGATACGACCCTGCTGAGGGATTATATGACTTCGAGTGGACCAATGCTGCCGGTCAGGTATTTGGAGACGAAAACTCAAATACGATCACTGTTGATGAAGAAAGCATCTACACAGTAAATGTGAGTTACCGAATTCCTGATGGACTTTCGGATGACGAGGCTTTGCTGTATGAAACTTGCCCTTCTACTAAAGATGTTTTTGTCGGACCAGCCTTCGAGTTTGACCTAGATCAGACTGCGACCGAAGTCTGCTATGAAGAGACTTCGGTGACATTTGCTCCTAATACACCTATTACTGGAGAATGGTTTTACGAGCTAAATGGTGACCCAACTAGAGTTGCGCTTGGAGAGTTTTTCGAACTGGAGTTATTCATCAACACACTTCCAAGTCCAGGGCAATATGAAATTATTTTTGTGACTCAAGATCCAGTTTTGGAAGGCTGTGTGGTAGAGAAAAAGGTAGATTTAGTAGTTAATGAAATCCCAGACTTTGACAATGTGAATTCTGGAGAAGCAACAGATTGTAATACTAGTGATGGTTATTTCGAGATTTACTTTAGGAATGCCGCAACTTTAGTTACAATTGTGGAAACGGGAGAGACTTTTCAGAATGTCACTGGTGGAGAATGGCTATCGGTCCAAAATCTTCTACCGGGAGTATATACGGTAGTAGCAGAGAACGAATTCGGTTGTAGTCAGACTAAAACTCAATCGATAGAAAATAAAAACCCACCACCTTCTCTATCTGACTACGGATGGGATGTAATAGGCGAAGAATGTGGTCCAAACGGAGTTGAGGACGGAGGAATTGAATTCTATTTTAACAATGGTCCTCAGAGTGGAACATATCGAATAATTAGACAGGGAGATGGTCAAGTATTCTCTGGACAATACGATAATGTTACTGATTTCGTAGTAGACCTTCCCCATGGAACCTACTTCTTTGAATTGACAGATGCCAGTGGATGTTCTGATGCTTTCAACGTCGGCTTCAGCATAATCCAGACGTTTGAGGTTGTATTCTCAGTTCCTTCTGATTTCACTGCCTGCGAAGGCTTCACTTTCACTCCTACTTCTCCAGATGCACTGAACTACACGGTGACGAATTCTGCTGGAACTACTATTTTCCCTGATACGAATGGAGAGTTTACCCTCACGCAATCTGGAACTTACACCGTCAGAGGTGAAGATCCTACTGGGATTAATTGTCCAAGAGAAGAGACAATTGTTGCAAATATTACACAGCCTATTGATTTCGAAGTTTCTCTTCCACTTGTGGACTGTCAAGTTGGAGTCCAGTATGAGGCTATTTTGAATAATGCCGATCCAGCGGATGTGATTTTCCTTTGGAAAGATAATGCAGGCATAATCGTAGGAAGAAGACAGGTTTTTGTCCCAAGTAGATCTGGCGACTACACGCTAGAAGTACAGCCAGTAGCAGGAGGCTTATGCCCAGTGGATAAAAAATCTTTCACTGCTGAGATTAATTCCCAGCGGGTAGATGTGAGTCTTGATATAGTTCCTTACTGCGTCGATCAAACTAGCACCACTATCACAGTAGTCGCGGATATGACAAATGTGGCAGATATCGAATGGTATTCGGTTGTAAATGGCACCCGTACAAGAATCCCAGCTTTTAATGGATTGCCAATCATAGAAGTTACTCAGGAAGGAACTTACGAAGCACTGCTAAGAAGTAGCGTAGGATGTGAACTTGGTAGAGCAAATGGAGTAGTTGCCAAATCCACAATTTCACCTCCGGTCGTTCCTGCTGGATTTACAATCTGTGCAATAGAAGGAGTGACTCAATCAATCGACCCTGGAATCTATGACAACTACTCATGGAAGCTAAATGGTGTGGAAGTATCTCAGGATGAAGTTTTCACCCCTACTGAGGGGGGAATCTATGAACTTACAGTTTCTGACAATCTAGGCTGTGAATACGTAGCAACCATTGACGTAGTGGAAGATTGTTCGTTAAAAATCGTCTTCCCTAACGGTGTGGTTCTAAACGATCCAAATAGAAATTTCATCCTCTATGCCAATGAATACATCGATGATATAGAAGTCTATATTTATAATCGTTGGGGAGAATTGATTTTTTATTGTGAACATGAAAACATTGAGCCAAAGCAACCTTTCTGTCCATGGGATGGGCAAGTAAATGGAGAATTCGTGCCTAACGGAACATATGCGGTCGTTGTGAAGTTTAGAAGTGAAGATCAAAACATAACCGAAAAATTAATCAAAGCCATTACAGTAATTCAATAGTATGCTTATCCTGATTTCACCAGCGAAAACGCTGGATTACTCCACTCCAGTTTTCAAAGAGTCCACCCAACCTGATTTTCAAACTGACACTCGTTCCTTAGTAAGAATAATGAAAAAAAAGTCTGCCAAGGAAATAGGTGAGCTGATGCATATCTCTGAAAACTTGGCCGAGTTGAATAATGAGCGTTTTAAGACTTTTCAGACTGACTTCACGGAGAACAATTCCAAGCAAGCCATCTTGGCATTTAAAGGCGATGTCTACACCAAAATCGATGTCGATCAGTATTCAAAAGAAGATTTTGATTTTGCCCAAGATCACTTAAGGATTCTTTCCGGTTTGTATGGCTTATTGAAGCCATTAGATTTGATCCAGCCCTACCGCTTAGAAATGGGGATAAAACTTGAAAATAAAAAAGGCAAAAACCTCTATGAATTTTGGGATAAGAAAATCGCCAAAGCAATCAATGCTGTAGCTGAAGGAAAGACGATTATCAATCTCGCATCTCAGGAATACTTCAAAGCCGTACATCAGAAGTCGTTAAAAAGCCCACTGATCACTATTGAATTCAAAGAATTCAAAGATGACAGCTATAAAATCATCGGCTTTTTTGCGAAGCAAGCTCGAGGAATGATGAGTAATTTTGCCATCAAAAACAGAATTACTGAGCCAGAGTTACTCAAAACATTTAACGAAGCTGGGTATGAATATTCAGAGAAGTTGAGTGATGCAAGTAACTGGGTATTTGTGAGGTAACATCAGCTAATATAAATTCAATTCAAAAGCAGTAAAATCGCTAACAACTTTTTTTCAGTACTATTAAATTGTAGCTTAGAGGCCTAAAAATCAGGTTTAAGTAAATCTATTTTGGTCTTAAGACTAGCTAAATACCCCATATTCGTTTTCCTTTTTGGCTTGGCATTTTTTCTTGCCAAAGGGGAATTGTTACGTCCTACAGAAAAGGATTTGTTAAGAACAAGTATAGGTTCTGCCGCAAATGACCCTGAATTGATAGGGCCAGATCGATTGTGTAATATTGTGGGAAGTGTTGTGGGTATTTTCTCCGGGGGTGGGGATTCTGCTACTGATGTTTACAAATGGACAATTTTGGCACCAGATGGTAGCGTACTGTTCACTAGACCTCCTGGAGCTTTTCAAAAAATTGAATATACTTTTGAACAATTAGGAGTACACAAAGTCAAATTAGAAGTGAGCCGGGGAAACCAGCCACCATCGAAATTCGAAAAGGAAGTTCTAATAATAAAAGGGCCGACTTTCGCGCTTTCAAGTTCATATAAAATATGTGCGGGCCAGTCCATAGAACTTCAAGCGATATCACCAGCTAGCACAAATTTCTCAAGCTACGTGTTCAACTGGACAAATGAGGCTGGTGAATTGATAGGTTCATCGAATTTATTAAGTGTGAATATCCCCGGTAAATACGATGTTGAATTCTATATACCCGATAATAATTCGAACCCCATATGTCTTAACCGCCTAGCTACTTCTGTAGAAATTCTCGATGCAGTAGAAATAGTTCAGAGCTCTGGCTCAGTCTGTAAAGACGGTAACATCACTTTTCAAACAAACCCACCTACAAAAGGCCAATGGTTTCTAACAAGTCCAGGCGAAACGAATCCAGTATGGTTAGGGGATTCGGTAGATGTCACGCTTACCCCAGATATTGATATTTTAAACTTTGGGGAATATAAGTTGGAGCTCATCATCGAGAATGCAGAGAACCCGGCATGTTCTCCTAAAGCAAGCACCGTATTTACCTACCAAGAGGAGCCTAGAATATCATTTTCCTCATCACTAGGGGCAACCGGATGCTTCAATCCTGATGGTGGATTAGAATTGATTGCAGAGACTAACTTGGACCTTATTAGTGTAGGTGGAGTTGGATCTTCCTATGGCCCTTTTACAGCTGGAGACATCATTACTATACCAAATCTAGAATCAGGGGCATACACATTATATGCCTATTTGAACGGTTGCCAGAACACCTTAGGCGCTGTAGTACCATTAGACGATTCCCCCACAGTTTTAGCATTTACAATTGAGAACATAGAGTCAGAATCTTGTACCACCTCAGGGAAAACGAATGGCTCTTTTGAAGTAAACCTAACAAATGGAGCCACAGAAGGATCTTATCGTGTCCTAAGTGAAAAAGGTGATGTCATAACTAAACAAGCGCTACCTACCATTAATCCATTTACAATAGATCTAGGAGGAGGAAATTACTTTTTCGAAATATTAGATAAAGATAGCTGTAACCTTCCCAATCGAAAGATTATTGAAATTCCAGGGAAATCTCAAACAAACTTTAATATCCCCGAACTACTGACTATTTGTGGTTCTTATGACCTGATTCCTGAAACTACTGAACCTTTGCTGTTTACCTTAACAGACCCATCGGGAAATAGCTCTTCAAAATTAGCCGGTGAGCCCTTCACAATCACTGAAGCTGGAGAATACAGTTTAATAGGGATTTTGCCAGATCAGAGTGAAATATGTCCTTCACAATTGAAGTTGACGGTCAGCACAACAGACCCTATCCCTTTTGATCCTATTTTAAAAAGCGAAGATTGCGTGATAGGAAATAGAGTCTACGAAGCTGAGATCTATGGGACGGATCCAAATACAGCAAATTTTCTCTGGCGAAATTCCGAAGGTGATACTATTGGAACCGGGCAAAACCTTTTTCTTTCTCCTACCTCAATTGGAACCTTCTCGCTGGAAGTTCAGCCCAAAGACAGTGAACTCTGCCCTATTACTCCAAAGGAATTTCTTGTAAAAGCTCCCGTCCTATTTGTGGATGCAACGATTAATTCCACCAAACTCTGTGAATTTGGCCCGGAAGCAATTGTGGAGCTTACGACCACCTCACCAGAGGCAGTTACTGATATCAGATGGCGAAGATTTAACGAAAGTGGAGAAATAGAAGAGCTATTTGAATTCAATAATCAAAAAACAATTACGACGCGTATTGGCGGGACATATGAAGCATCCGCCTATAGCATCATACCTGCTATTCAAAAAGACTGTGAACTGGGAAGAGTAACTTTTCAGCTGGATTTAACACCAGATAAAGTGGTATTTGATATCCCTGAGCAACTGACGATTTGTGACTTTTATGAATTGCTTCCAGAGACCACACAAGATCTTCAATTCTTCTTAACCACGCCCTCTGGTGAGGTGGTTGAAAAACCGTCTGGGCAAACATTCACTTTAGATGAAGCCGGCACCTACACTTTTCTGGCATTTGATAGCAATAGCCCCTCAGTTTATTGCCCTGAGCAAAAAGAGCTGGTAGTTATCTTATCGGATGCAGTGGATTTTGAGCCAGTCATTTCTGAAGAATTTTGTGATGGCAGTATTACTTACCAAGCCATAGTAACAAATTATTCCATTGAGGATGTAGACATTTCTTGGAAGGATAAAGATGGAAATCAGATTGGAACTGAAGAGTTTCTTACGTTAAGAGAGCCTGGTAATTATTCTCTTGAAGTGCAGCCTTCCAATGTAATACCTTGCCACATTGAACCTAAATCCTTTGACGTTTTACCACCAGTTTTGGAGCTAGACGTGCAGTTGGTCGCGGAGCCTCTTTGTCCAGATAGCCCATCTGCCAGCATCGTTGTAGAAACTGATTTCACCACTGTAGAGTCAATAGAATGGTGGTACACCACTCCATCTGGGGAACAATCGGAATTAACTGCTGAAAGAAACAGGCAAGAAATCTTAGCTACAAATGAAGGAACTTATGAAGTCCGAGTCTTCAATGCTATCCCGTGCCTGTTAGGAAGTGATAAAACCTTAATTCTTAGAAGTACGGACACAGTCAGGCCACAGGTAGAAGAAAGCTATCAAATATGTCCTAAATATGAAATTGCTCCCACGATAAACCCTGGTAGCTTCGCAAGCTATGAATGGTATTTTGGAGATCAGCTGGTGTCCACTAGCCCTGTCTACAAACCCAACCTGATTGGTGACTACAACCTAATTGTTTACAGTCAGGAAGGCTGTGCATACCAAACTAGCTTTGTCACTGAAGAAGAGTGTGAGCTTAAGGTAATTTATCCAAATGCGGTGCAGCCAGGAAATCCCGAAAAAGAATTTTTACTCTACACAAATTACCTTATTGATGAGTTGGATTTGGTAATTATGAACAAATGGGGTCAGGTGGTTTTCCAATGCTCCAAAACCAATTTGATTTCGGAAGAATCCACCTGTGCTTGGGATGGTACGTATGATGGAAATGCCATTCCAAATGGAACTTACGCCGTCCGTCTTAATTTTAAGAATTACGAAAAGAACATCACCAAGACTGAGTTTGGATCTATTCTCATCATAGAATAGCTGTGCAAAACTGAATTGGAACATTTTTTGACCCATTTGCTTAAAATCAATTCATTGATAACAGGGATTGTTATCTTTGCACACACCCTAATTTGATTTCATTGAACTCTTATTGCCAAATACCTAATCGGATGATTGGGATGATTTTGGTTTGGATTACCCTCATTTTGTCACCAGAGCCTACGCTAGGATGGCAGGTAAAAAACCCAAATAAACCCGAAACGACCTACTCCATAAATGCTGCCCTGGCACTCACTGGCGACACTAATTTATGTATCGTGATAGGTGGCGTCATCGGCAACTACAGTGCTGGAGGAAATCCCGGTGATGTATATGAATGGAAAATAACTAACTCATCCGGCGATGAACTTTTAAATAGAAGTGGCGGTGACCAGTTTGAATCTATTCAGTTTTTATTCAGTGTAGTAGGAGACTATGTGGTTTCATTGAAAATCAGGAGAGGAACAGATGCTAATTTTTACGAAGAAAGTTTAGATGTAAAAGTTCAAAAAGGGGCGGAATTGGCCTTGAAGCCTGATTACCTCGTTTGTGGTGATGAGCCAGTTTTACTCACTGCATTATTCCCTTCAACACCAAATCTGGCTAATTATACCATCACCTGGAAATCCCTTGATTCAGATGGAGATCAGGTTGTTATCGGCACGGGAAATGAACTCCTAACGTATAATATCGGATACCATTTTGTGGAATTATACCTGACAAATGCCGACGGCACCCAAGCATGTACCATCAAAGGGTCCACTTTCGTAGGACCTCCGATTGATTTCCAAATCACCCAATCTGAGCAACAAATCTGTGAAGGCAGACCTATTACTTTTGGCACAGATACGCCTCTTACGGGTGAATGGTTTATCAAAAAAAGTACATCTCCAACCAAGACAAGTCTCGGGACGGCATTTGAAATAACACTCGAATCAAGCGAGTTGAATGGCCCAGGAATTTATGAGGTCTTTTTTAGCGCGGAGGATGAGCAGTATCCAGATTGTCCTTCTGAGAGAAAAGTTGCTTTCGAACTGTTAGAATCTCCAAAACTAGATGCGCAAATCCTAGTTTCACCGGATGATTGTATTACAGAAAATGGAAGCATGCAAGTTACTAGCAATACAAATTTGGATTCAATCGAAATCCCTGAACTAGGGATAAATACAGGCCCTGTCGCAGCGGGTCAAGTGCTTACTTATTCAAATATAAAGCCACAGATCTACTCGATTTATGCTACCCAAAATGGGTGTAAAGTCACCAAATTGGTACAACTAGAAGCCAAAAACCCACCTGTAACTCCCAACCCTCCTACTCAGCTGACGCCTTCCATTACCAGTACACCGGAAACATGTTCCCAAACTGGAGTAGTAGAAGGTAAAGTGGAGGTTAACTTTGGACAAAGTATAGCCGACGGGAGATATCGCTTACTAGCTGTGTCTGCAGGAGAAATTGAAGCGGGTATCGTTCCTGCGAGTGGATTATTGGCGTTTAATCTTTCTTCAGGAGAATATTTATTAGAGCTAGTCATAGACGGCTGTACCTACCCTATTGAACCTATTTCCATTGCTGATCAGCCACAAGTAAATTTTACAACTCCGGGAGATATTCAAGTCTGCGAAACCTTTGATTTCATCCCAGAAACTGAGGAAGATATGCTATTCACCCTTACCTACCCTGATAAAAGCGTACAAACGTTACGTTCAGGAAAGGCATTTACTATTACCGAAGGAGGATCCTATACCTTACTTGCCGAATCAAATAATCCCACCTCTACTTTATGCCCTAGAGTAGAAGTTTTTAATGCGACTATTTCTCAAAAAATATCATTTAAGCCAGTCAAAGTCGAAAGAGGCTGCTTTGACCCGATCCTTTTTGTTGCAGAAATAGAAGGAATCCTTCCAGAGGACGCAAGTATACGATGGGTGAATTCTGAAGGTGAAATTGTAGGTAGAGGCTATGAGTTTTATCCAGCCACGGTTGGGCTATTCACCTTAACAGCTCAGCCTCTAGAAAGTGGATTTTGTGATGTAGTACATGTAGAATTTGAGGTAATTCCTCCTATCACATCAGTCCCAATGGAGCTAGAAGCTACCAAAATTTGTCCTGAACCAGGCACTTCCACCGTTACTTTAACATCAGATGAAGAAGAAGTCTTTCATACGGAGTGGATTTTTTATGATGTCAATGACCAGCGAAGTGAGTTATCTCAATTTGAGGATTTGCTGGAAATACAAGTTGATCAGCCCGGAACCTACGAAGCTGTTGCCTACAACAAATTCAACTGTGAAATAGGCAGAAACTTCATTTTAGTGGAAGAAAGCAACTTATTAACTCTTCCAAATCTTGATGAAAGCTACCCTGCATGTACAAAAGGAAACACACTAGCCCCAATCGATCCAGGACAATATGCTTCATACGAATGGTATTATGGAGATCAGTTAGTTTCCACTCAACGGCTATTTAAGCCAGCCCAAGTAGGAGATTACCAATTAATTGTCACTACTGAAGATGGATGCGCATTTGAAGATTCCTTCCGAACCTACGATGTTTGCAACTACCAGATTGTATATCCTAATGCAATGATTCTAGGCAACCCTGACAAAGACTTCAGGGTTTTGATGAGCGAAGGAGTGACTGAAGCAGAATTATACATCTATAATCGACTCGGAGAACTCATTCACTATACTACTACAAATGAAATCCCTATCGAAGAGCCAGTGCTCAATTGGGATGGAAAATCTAAAGGAAAGTTCGTCCCAACGGGAAATTACGTAGTTGTAATAATCCTGAAAAATTCATCGTATGGACTTGAAGAAAAAGAGATTGGGTCACTTTTGGTGTTAAATTAGGAGGAAATTCAAAACAATATTTTTTATTAGCGGGAAAGCTGAATGCAATATTTTTCCTATTTTTCCACCTTTACAATCGATTGGTCACAACCCAAAAAATTTAAAACCTATCATATGACTCAAACCATTAACAAATCGGCTCTCTTCAACGCAAGTTGTTTTGCGCTCATTACCACCGCATTTACATTCTCTATTCGAGCTGGAATACTTCCACAATTAGGAGCAGAATTTAATTTATCCAATGAACAACTAGGTTTTATTAATTCCATGTGGTTCTTAGGATTCCCTATTTCTATGATCTTAGGAGGTCTACTTTATCACAAAGTTGGACCAGCAAATATTATGAGAGTTGCATTTGTGATGCACACGCTGGGTATCCTCCTAACTATTTATGCTGGAGGATATACGACACTATTGATGTCTACTCTTTTCATAGGCTTTGGTAACGGCTGTACTGAAGCTGCTTGTAATCCGCTAATTGCTGATATGTATACTGGCGATAAAATGAATAAAATGCTGAATAGATTCCATATGTGGTTCCCCGGTGGCATTGTTGTTGGTAGCTTGATTTCGGAATTTATGACCTCTACAGGTGGAGTTTTAGGTAGCTGGCAAACACAGATGTGGGTTTTAATGATCCCTACTGTAATTTATGCGGTGTTATTCTTCGGTAAGACATTTCCAAAACCACATATTGATGCAGCAATGTCAATTCCGCAGAATTTAAAGGCAATGATTTCCCCTATGTTCATATTCCTATTCATTTGTATGATTTTTACAGCAACTACTGAATTTGGAACAACACAATGGGCGAATGTCGTGTTGAGTTCATCAGGTGCAAGTGGTATGTTACTGCTAGCTTTGACAACAGGTGTCATGGCAGTAGGAAGATTCTTTGGAGGGCCAGTTGTTGCTAAATTTGGACAACCGGGAGTTCTACTAGGAAGTGCAGTACTAGCAACTATTGGTATATATATGTTCAGTACTGTCACTGGGCCTTTAGCTTATTTGGCAGCGATAATATTTGGTCTAGGAGTATGCTTCTTCTGGCCAGTAATGATAGGTGCTACTGCACAGAGAGCTCCTCTAACAGGTGCATTGGGTATGTCTATAATAGGTGGAGTTGGAATGCTTTCTAACTTCTTTTATAACCCAATAACAGGTAGATGGATTGATGATGCCAGAGCAACTAATTCTGCTGCTGGACTTACCGGCGACGCACTAGAATTGGCAACTGGACAAGACACTCTTCAGAAAATGATGCTCTTTCCGATCATACTCATTGTTCTTTTTGCCATATTCTACTTCTGGCAGAAAGGCAAAACACCAGCTGTTTCCGCAGCTCACTAACATAAAAAAAGCAACCTTCGGGTTGCTTTTTTTATGCTTTATTTCTTCTCCCAAAACTTCAGCTTGCCCTTATTACTGGAGTTTACCAATCGAAAACTTTCAGGTATCTCAGCAGCTTCTCCACAGTAAGTGACTATTCTTGTACCTACCGCTACTTCGTCAAACTTCCTCCGGATAAGATCTATGTAACTTCGATACTGGACAAAATCAATCCTGTTGTCTTTATCCAATCTATCTTTGAGATTGATGTTTTCTTCAAAGGAATTGAAAAAGTAAAAAGCGTCATAGTTCTTAAAATCTAGATCCTTCAAATCTCCATGAATGAAGTTCACTCGATCCAGTTTAAACTTTTCGGCTAGCTTTCTGGAGATCTGGACTAAGTTTTCCCGCTGCTCTACGCCTAGGATTTTAGCATCAGAATTTGCTGCAGCAATTAGGCAGAATTTACCTGCTCCAGAGCCGAGGTCCAATACAGAGTTTCCTCCTTTTTGATCTAAAAATGCTATTGCTTTTTTTGCCACTTCGACTGGAGTCCAATGGGTACTGGATAGCATTTTGATTTTCATGGGATAAAGAGAATCAAATTCCTCATCCCCTATTGCCTTCAGACTTGTAGAAATTCGGATCACTTAGAATGATTTGGTTTACTTAGTATCATCCTTAGCTTTTTGTCATACGCGATTGCATACTTTGCCATACCCAAGTCACTTGGGTGGGTTCCATCAACGAAGTCATCTACTCCCATACCAATTTCATCTTTTGACAAAGTATAAATCCCGGTTACACCAGAATCCTGCAGCGTTTCAAAGCTCTCTTGGAGCCATCGATTCAAATTTTGGTAAATCTCAGCTCTTGGCTCAAAAACCAATCCATCAGAATATCCTGCATGTTCCGTTAATAAAATAGGTGTGTTTGGATATTTTGACCGCAGAGTGTTAACGGCATAGCTCAGTTTGTTTTTGACCTCACTTTCAGAAAAGCTGCCTAAGTTTGGAAGACAGTCCAATACAAAAACAGCAGGGTCAATTTGAGACACGTATTGAATCACCTCTTCCTCCATCCTACCGTTTCCTGAGAAAGCCAAATTGATCATTGGCATATCCAAGTCCCTAGACAAAATATTTGTCCAAGCCATGCCCGGTCTAGAGGCACAGGCTCCTTGAGCAATAGAGGTTCCATAAACCAGAATTGGTTTTTCGGTTCTTCTCGGACTAAATGCAAAGCTTTTATCGTCAGGAACACCAATCTGAAGCTCACTCAATCCATTATAAAGAGGCAGGAAAAGTTGAAACTCTTTAGACGAACCTGGTTCATTATTTAGCTGAAAATTATAAGTGATTTTTTCGCCAAATTTATACCCTCCTCTCACCCAAAGGAAATTTCCAGAGGCATCTTTTACATACAAATCCACACCGCTTACACCCGTTGCTGGCATATGTGGCATTTCCAGACGGGTTGATGTTGGCGTGTAGGAAACTTGAATTTCGGGGCTATCAGTAGTAAAATGTAAGGAAAGACCTGCGGTCTGTCTTGACAAGTTCCATACTGGATCTCTTACAATTCCTTCTGAGGATGCTGGCAAACGATTAAATCCTATATCATCCCATCCTCTTCCTTCTAGCGCATTTATCATTTCTGGACTTTCTCCAAACCACTTTATTTCCTGTGCCCATGACGCATTCGCCAAAAGGACAAAAATCAGAACTGCAAAACTGATACGTGTAGTTTTCATACGCTAAAAATAAGGTTCTCCAGGACAAGAGCTAGTACCTATTTGCATGAAAAATGAGCTATCCTTTAAAACACAGACGTTAAGTTGTTTATTGACAAGTAAATGCTCCAGTCCTAAGGATTCAAACCTTGCTTTTTCATCAGTTTCCAAGACTTTTCCTTAATTTGAAGTCTTGTTTAAAAAACCCTATTAACCTCTCATCCTATGTTCAAAAAATTTACACTACTAAGCCTGTTGGGCTTCTTACTTTTTTCCTGTGAAAAAAAACCTGTTCAACTCACAGATGAAGAATATTCAAAACTCACAGACGAGCAAAAAAGATCACCTGAGCATGCGGTAGATGGAATTATCGTGGCGGATGAAAGGCTAGCGCTGACACTTTTTGCATCCGAACCGATGATGTCCAATCCTACCAATATGGATATTGACGATCGGGGTAGGGTGTGGATAGCAGAAGCGTATAATTACCGCACTTCTTTGAACCCTAGAAACCCAACCCGTGCAGAAGGTGATCGAATCCTAATTATGGAAGATACCGATGGAGATGGAGTGGCTGATGAATCAAAGGTTTTTTATCAAGGAAACGATATCAATGCCGCCTTAGGGATTGCCGTATTCGGAGATAAAGTTTACGTCTCAGTCAGCCCATATGTATATGTTTTTACAGATGCAGATGGCGATGATGTGCCGGAGAAAAAGGAGATCTTATTCGAAGGTGTAGGCGGTGAGCAGCATGATCATGGGATGCACTCGTTCACTTTTGGTCCTGACGGGAAATTATATTTCAACTACGGAAATGCTGGCGAAGGTCTTCATTACGCGGACGGCTCGCCTATTTTGGATCCACTTAGTAGACCAGTCAATAACAAAACTCAACCTTATAAAGAGGGCATGGTTTTCCGGATGAATCCCGACGGTTCGGATGTAGAAGTGCTAGGCTGGAATTTCAGAAATAACTACGAAGTTGCCACAGATAGCTACGGTAGAATGTGGCAGTCTGACAATGATGACGATGGAAACAGAAGTACGAGAATTAACTACGTCATGGATTATGGTAATTATGGCTTCAAAGATGAAGTCACAGGCGCGGACTGGAGAGCTAGACGAATCAATATGGAAGACTCCGTCTACCAGCAGCATTGGCACCTCAATGACCCAGGCGTTGTTCCTAATTTACTTCAAACCTATGCAGGTTCGCCAACGGGTATTTTAGTCTATGAAGGAAAATTACTTCCCGAAGAATACCAGAATCAGGTCATTCACTCGGATGCAGGTCCAAATATAGTAAGAGCGTATCCAGCCGTTCCTTCTGGAGCAGGTTTTACTGCTAAAATCATCAACCTTTTGGATGGAAACCCCAGAGACAATTGGTTTAGACCATCTGACGTGACAGTTGCCCCAGATGGTTCATTGTTTATCTCAGACTGGTATGATCCAGGAGTTGGTGGTCATGCTATGGGAGATTTGGACAAAGGAAGAATATATAGACTTGCCCCTAAAGATGTTGACTATGACGTAAGCAAGCCGGATTACACAAGCATTTCTTCTTTAATTAATTTACTTCAAAGCCCAAATCGCGCTACTCATTTTAAGGCGTTCATGGCATTGGTAGAAAAAGGCGACGAGGCAAAAGATGCTTTGGAGCAATTATTTACCGAAGGTGAAAGTAGAATGAGAGCAAGAGCATTCTGGGTACTTACCAAGCTTCCAAATGGCAATGATTACATCAAAACTGCTGCAACTGACCCAGATGAGAATATCAGAGTAGCGGCCATTCGTGCTTATAGAAATAACAAAATGAGTGACGTTTCCTTCTTGCTGGAAATGGCAGGAGACGAATCTGCTCAAGTTCGCCGGGAAGTGGCTCTAGCCATTCGCTATACTTCCGCGCCAGAGGTTTGGCTAAAACTGGTTGAGGGATATGAGAGCGGAGGTCGATGGTATTTGGAAGCGTTGGGAATTGCTGCTGAAGGCTTTTGGGATGATTACTTGCCTGTGTACTTAGAGAAAACAGGTTCAGGATGGATGGAAAATCAGGAAGCTAAAGACATAGTCTGGAGATCACGAGCTTCAAATACTGCAGATCTTTTAGGGAAAATTATACTTTCTCAACCTGGTCGCAACAATCAATCTTACTATCGTGCACTTGATTTCCAGTCTCTAGAGGCTAAAAACAAAACTCTCAAATCACTCTTAGCAAATGCTCCTGAAGAGGATCAACTCATTATCCTAAGACAGATTACTTTTGATCCAGCTTCACCAGATCGAGAGATTCTCACCTTGGCGAAAAACACGGCCGGAAGCATCGCAAATGACAGGGATTTTTTAGATATCGTAAGCAAATACCAGTTGAGAGATCAAAAAGTCAGGTTGGAAAAGCTTATCTACCAATCTGAGAATAGTCAGCATTCCCAGATGGCGGCTAATAGTTTTGCTGCCTTGTATGGAATGGGAGAAATAGAGAAGTCTTTTGTTAATCCTGATCAAGAAAAAGCGATGGCTTCGATTGAGAAATTTGGAGTGATTGATAATGAGGAAATGGCAAAACTCTTGGCTGAAGTTTATCTCAATGAATCCAACTCTTTAGAAATGAGGACTGCCGCGATGGAAGCAGCAAAAGGATATAATTCCGAACCGTATTTATTGGAATTGGCAAAAGCGGATAAGATCCCAGCTGATGTGCTTCCTATAGCGCAGAAAATCCTTCTATCCTCGTGGAATGGAACTATCCGGGCCGAAGCCAATGAGAAATTTGGAGCTGCATCTTCCAACGCAACGGTTGATTTGCCGAAACTTCTAGCTCAGCAAGGAGACGTAGAAAAAGGCCTTCTCATCGCAACTAATTACTGCCTTGCATGTCATAAAATTGCTGACAAGGGAATTGATTTTGGCCCTGGACTTTCGGAAATCGGAGATAAACTATCCAAGGAAGGGCTATTTAATGCCATCATCAATCCATCCGAAGGAATGGGTTTTGGCTATGAAACTCAACTTGTTAAAATGAAAGACGGAACAGAGTTTACCTGTATCGTCAATTCAAAAACAGAAAATGATTTAGTGGTGAAGTTGGTAGGATCAGCTGAGCAGAAGATTTACAAGCTGGTGGATGTCGAGAGCGTCACCCAGTTGGAAGAATCACTGATGCCTAAATTTCCACTATCAGAAACTGAACTGGTGGACTTGGTTAGTTATTTGGAGACGTTGAGAAAGTAATTTCTTTTTTATAAAATACACTGTAATCAATCCCAGCTTATTAAAATAGGCTGGGATTTTGTTTGAGAGATACACCCATAAGTTCAACTCTTCACTTACATTTCCTATGAAACTCTTTGCGACAATCCCTCTACTCATTTTTGCAATTCATTCCTCACCAGCACTTAGTCAAGAAAAAGAGGTCGCCTACAAATCCGAAACCCTACAAATCGAGCAAATTAGTCCAAATACATTTGTACATATCAGCTACCTAAATACGAATGATTTTGGCAAAGTGGCATGCAATGGAATGATCGTGATAAATGAAGGTGAAGCCCTGGTTTTTGATACCCCTGCAAATGATGAGGCAAGTTTAGAATTAATTAATTGGATAGAAAACGATCAAAAAGCCAAAGTCAACGGAGTTGTTGCTACTCATTTTCACTGGGATTGCTTGGGCGGATTAAACGAGTTTTATGCAAAAGGAATCTCTTCATACGCTTCTGACAAGACAATTGAGCTAGCAAGAACTGCTGGCTATCCCACCCCAGAAAATGGCTTTAAAAAGAAACTTATGCTAAAAGCTGGAAGCCTAAAAGTAACAAACCAATTCCTTGGCGAAGGCCACACCAAAGATAATTTCGTGTCGTATGTCCCTTCAGACAAAGTGCTTTTCGGTGGCTGCATGATCAAAGAAATCGCAGCTGGTAACGGCAATCTTGAAGATGCCAACATCGCAGCTTGGTCAGCTACCGTCTCGAAAGTGAAATCGACATTTCCTGAAATTTCTATTGTAATTCCAGGGCATGGCCAAATTGGCGGAACGGAGTTGCTGGATTATACGGTGGAGATGTTTAAAGTAAAACCATAACTCACAAAAAAAAGCTCTTGCAGATATCCGCAAGAGCTTTCCAATTTCAAACCATACTAATTACTTCTTTTCTACTACTTTAAAGACCGTTTCACCTGAATGAACCTGCCCAAAGCGATCAGTCGCCTGGATTCTTATCACGTGCTCACCTGCTTCTAATCCCGCCGGAATACCTCCACGCCACAGATGTTTGCTCGCTGCAGGGTTAGATGGTCTACGACCGTCGATCAGCTCCTCTGTGACATCCCACTGATACAAATCCACCAAATAGGCAGGATCATAATCCTCCACTTTAGATGCTGCTTTCCATTCTCCCTCATCAACTTTGATAAGTACTTCATCTCCCTCACTTCCCATGAAGAAGTTGACAAAGATGCCAGCCGTTGTTCGCTTGTCTTTTTCCAGAACTTTCGGTGCAAAAATCTCCATCTGGTAATCACTCGATTTGCCGGCAACCTGATAGCGGATTTTATACTGATTACCATCGAAATGAATCAGCGCGTAACCTTTTGGAGTTCCGTCACGCATGGTGGAAACGGGAATTCCCTTTTCATCCAACGTGCCCTTGTACCAGTCCCCTGATGTAGTTCCTACATTATAGTGATGATGTGGTTTTTCCTGTCTCCATCCATCTTTTTTATAAAACAAATCCTGCTTCTGCAAATGGGTATGAGCTGAAAGAGAAAGTGTATTCGGAAAATCAGCCAACAGATCAAATATCTCCTGACGATCTTCATCACGGAATGAATCCCCTTCTTCAGCTAAAGGAATATGCATAGATATCACTATCAGATGGTCCTTTGGCACAAACTTCAAATCGTTTCCCAAGAAGTCCAATTGATCTGGACGTAAGCCACCCCAATAGCCTTGTTTGTCTCTAGGGTCCGGCCAAAGGATATCATCAAGAACGATAAAGTGAACTTTACCAACATTGTAAGCATAAGCACTTGGTCCAAAATGAGCCTCGAAAGCTTCATCGGCTAACTCATCACTTTCCACATCGTAATTCTGATCGTGGTTCCCCATGACGTTATACCAAGGAAGGCCAACTTTCGCCACAGCTTTGGCATAAGGACCAAACAAACTCAAATCGTCACCGACCAAATCTCCCAAAGACAGACCAAAAGCGACATTCTGAATCCCTTCCACTTCGCTTACAATCCCCCGATCGAAGAAGTCTACTTCTTCCAAGGTGTAAGGCTGGGGATCACCGAAAATCAAGGCAGTAAAATCATCCTTCTCTTCCACGGCAGTCATGGCAAAATTGATTTCCTTTGGAAGGTCTCCCGTAGGGGCAGATCCTGCATATTTTAACTCTGGAGAGCCGCTAGGCTTATGGATGTAGTAAAACTGTGGTTTATTCAACGAATCCAATGCAACCGTGTACCCCGTTGGTTTGATGACAAAAAGCAGTTGCCCGTCTTCCAGACCAATTTCGTAGTAGCCCTTTTCGTCGGTCTGCACTACCTCATGCCCATTAGAAATGCTGACTCCGGCAAGACCAGCTTCCCGACGTTGCTTTTTGCCATTCCCATTGGCATCATGATAGACATAGCCCTTCGCCAAATCCTGAGAAAAAGCGGTTAAACTTGTAAAAATCAGAGTTGCTCCCAGCCCTGCGATAATTGAATTTCTCATTGTTCCCACCAAACTTTTGTGTTGATATCATCCGCGCCCATTCTGGCCACAGCATTCTTGTAATTTTCTGGATTGTTGATCTGCACACTCACAGGATAACGGAATCGTACCGGAGCCTGCTGATTGTTTAGCATACCCTCATTCTTTGGAAGTGCAGGAAATCCAGTTCTACGATATTCGAACCACTGCTGGTAATCGTTGAAATACAATCCCATATACTTCTGAAGCATAATGCGCTCCAGAGTGCCATCGTAAGAAGCAGCAGGATTTTCAAAATACCCTTCTGTCATTTCTACTTCCCACTGTTCCATGGCTGCTTTCACTCCATTTTCATAATGCGTAGCCGCGTCAGCTTCTATCACTCCTCGTTGAGCCAATTCTGCCTTGATGAATTCCACCTCCGCATACGTCAAAATCAAGGAAATCATCGGAGCTTCCACCAGTACTCTATTGTGATTGCTTGGTAGATACTGAAACTGGTTTTCATTTCCATCAAAACCACTAGGAATTCCTTTATATCCAATGTACGTCGTACCATCCATCTCACGAGCCTGCGTCATGAATCTCGCTCTTCTAGGATCTTCTAGCGCATTGAGATTATCTGCAAAAAACTCAGAAATCGACCGGAAAGTAGTGAAGTCAATCGCTCGTCCCCAAGGAGAAAGATTTGGAGTTACTCCAGTGATCTGAAGAATCGCTGACTCAGCGGTATTTTCAAAAACAGGATACTGCTCCGAATTAGAAATCATCGACGCCATCTTTGTAAATGAATTCATCTCAGCTCTATTCGACACTCTCAATAGCAGTCTCAAATGCAAAGAATTGGTAAACTTCCGCCATTTTTTTACATCGTTGTGAAATAAAATATCATCTCCATAGATCATCGCCTTCGTGTCGTCATAGAGTGTGTTTGCCCGCTCCAAATCTTGAAAAATCTGAGCATAAACCGCTTCCTGTGTATCGAAGGCAGGCTGGAAAATCCCATCTTCTGCCCGACTAGCTTCCACCATAGGAATATCTCCAAAGCTATCCGTCAGCTGACTCAAGCTGTAAGCTCTTAGAGTCAGTGCAATCGCTTCATAGTTTACATCCGAATTTTGAATAGCTGAAGTCTCCATCTCCTTGATGTTGATCAGCCATTTATAATAAGTGCTCCATGTAGAATTACCTGCAGACTCGGAAATATCGTAGCGGTGATAACCTCCATTTGCACTTGGAAATGGCAAAGCGATCTGCATAATCTGGAAAGTCCAGGCATCTGCTCTATCTGTGCCAAAGCTGGATATCCCGTAAATAATTGGGTTCAATAGAGTCCCCGGACTGATCTGGTCGATACGATTTGGATCAGTATTGATTTCTTCAAAATCATCAGTACAGGAAGTCGATGCCCATACCAATGTTCCTAGCAAAAGTGTCGCGATATATTTGTTCATAATTTTCATCGATTAAAACTTAAGGGTAAGATTCACACCCATATTTCTGGTAGTTGGCAACTGGCCCATCTCTATCCCCGGAAGTAAGGTTCCACCATTCAATGCTGCAGTTTCCGGATCAAACATTGGGAAATTGGTCCACATCGCCAGGTCTCTTCCGTATAGCGCGATCGAAGCCTGACGTATACTGGTTTTCTGCAAGAATTTGACAGGAATACCATATTCCAGTCTCATCTCACGCAGCTTGATAAAGGAAGCGTCGAAAGAATTGGACTCCACATTTGCTCTTCTGTAAGCTTCTTTGTAGTAATCTGCGATATTGACTTCTGTGGTGTTTGGAGAAAAAGTGCCGTCTCCATTGTCCACTACCCCATCGCCCACGATCATCCCAGTCTCTCTGCCCTCTAAGGTGTGCGCTAATTTGCCCTGTTCAGTCATTTTATGATGCGTTTGAGAATAGACAATTCCACCATACTGACCGTCAAATAGAACACTCATTCGGAGATTTTTATACACAAACTCATTTCTAAAACCACCTTTCCACTTCGCATAGGCATTGCCTTGGTATTCGATTTCGGAAGGTCTAGTGGGCAGACCATTACTTCCATAGATAATCTCTCCTTCTGGAGATCTCACAAAACCGAATCCATATATATCACCTGTAGTCCCTCCTACTTTGGCGATAATGGTAGCATTTCCTCCGTAGCCAATTACTTGGCTTCCGTCCACTTCGTCAGGAAGTGAGATTACTTCATTTTGATTTTTCGCCCAAGTCACAAATGAATTCCACTGGAAATTATTGGTTTTCACAGGACTTCCGTTCAGCACCAATTCAATGCCTCTGTTCTGTACTTTTCCGGCATTAAGAACTGCGCTGGAATATCCCGTGGTGATATCTACAGGTACTTCGAGAATCTGATTTTTAGTTTCTGAGATGTAGAAATTGACATCAAAACCCAATCTTCTGTTGAAGAAAATCATCTCCAAGCCCGTCTCAAAACTGGTCGTGATCTCAGGTTTGAAGTTAGTATTGTAAAGGGTAGATGGCACAGAAGCAGAACCTGGAAATTCACTTTGACCGTAGTATTTGGAAGTACGGTACGGGTCAGTATCATTCCCCACCTGTGCACCCGACACTCTTAGCTTCGCAAAAGAGATCGGTTCTGGTAAGGCGAAGATATCTGAAAGTACAAAACTGGTACTTACAGACGGGTAGAAGAAACTGTTATTTTGAGTAGGCAACGTACTTGACCAGTCATTTCTTCCTGTGATGTCCACGAATATTTTTTCATCAAAGTCAAAAGTCATTAAGCCATAAAGAGAGTTGATTACCCTGTTGTTGTTATTTGTGGAAAGCACTGGATTGTTGATACCATTGGCGAGTTTATATACACCGGGGATGACCAAACCATCTACATAAGCTGACATCATGCGGTATTTTCTCGACATGTGGTTTCCGCCTACACTTGCTCTCAAGGAGATTTTCTCGGCAAGTTTCCCATTATAAGTGAATAGGAAATCTGAGTTTTGCTCATAGTTCGTGATGTTCTGCTCCTTGTAATAACCTCTTTGGAAGTTTGCTGTGCTGTAAGGTCTTTGTTGCGCACGCTCTTCCTGACTCATCGCCAAACTGGTACGAGCCATCAATTCAAAATGATCATTGAATGTGTAATTGGCAGATAGATTTCCAAAGACTGTGTTATTGTTCACCGAGTTGGTCATCTCATAAGCAATCAGATAGGGATTATCAATAAAAGAGCTGAATGGATGCACCTGCTCTACATTCTCCTGTCCCTCTTTCCAGATAGGTCTGTACCACTCCAAGTCTATACTTGGATTTTGGAAAATCATAAAGTAGGCGATTGACTGATTGTTGTAGCCAGTAGCAGGAAGATTATCCGAACTCTTGTTGGTGTAATTTACTTTCGCATTCAGCTTTAGCTTTTTACTGATTTGCTGGGAAGCAGATAGTGCCGCTACCAGACGGTCAAAACCTGTATTTGGCATGATCCACTCATTCTTAGTTTGAGTGATGGAAGCCCTTAATGAACCCAGCTCGTTTGCACCTTCCAGTGACACACTGTTTATCATATTGAAACCAGTTTCCCAGAAGCCAGTCACGTTATCTTCATATGGCCTCCAAAGTTGGCGCTCTGCGGATTGCCCTTCCAAAGTAGGATCATATTGAAAGTATGATTGCCCATCAAACTTTGGCCCGAACCCACTTGAAGTACCTCCTGTGCTCGATCCATCTTCAGAAGCCCCATAGGAATAATATGGCTCACCAGCAGCATTGAAGGATTTGCCAGTTCCCTGACCATATTCGTATTGTCTTTCAGGCCATTTTAGCACATTTTGGAAGCTGAAGTTAGAATTGATCGTCACCCCAATTCCTTTGTTCTTTTTGGACCCACTTTTCGTAGTCACGATCAAAGCACCATTTGCTGCCCGGCTACCATAAAGTGCCGTGGCACTTGCTCCTTTAAGCACATTTATGGTCTCGATATCATCCGGATTCAAGTCTGCAATTCCATTTCCAAAATCAACAGGCACATCATTGCCAGATCCAGCTCCATACGCATTGCTGACACCGGAAGAAGTCAATCCTGAATTCATCGGAACTCCATCGACCACGATCAAAGCAAAGTTCCCATTTGGATTAAGTGAATTATCTCCTCTAAGGCTGATTTGGGAGGAATTCATTGGTCCTGAACCTGCTGAAAGCACATTCAAACCTGCAACTTTTCCACGCAAAGCATCTGACCAATTGTTCGATCTGGCATCCAAAAGCTGCTCGGAATCCACTTTTTGTGTAGCATAACCCAAGGCTTTTTCCTCTCTTTTGATTCCCAAAGCAGTTACAACAACTTCACCAAGCACATCACTGTCCAGTCTCAACCGAATAGTCAAATCTGTCTGATTTTGAGCAGTCACTTCCTGCTTGTCGTAACCTACGTAAGAGAAAACCAAAACTGCTCCCTCATCAACTGTAATCGCAAACTTCCCATCAATATCAGAAGTAGTTCCTTTTGTAGTGCCTTTGATGATGATATTGACACCCGGGAGTGTCTCACCTGTCTCTTCATCTACAACAATCCCTGAAATCTGCACCTTTTCTTCCTTCACAATCAACTGCTCCAGGTTACTTTTCGTACTTACAGCGATTGTGTTATTAATTTGCTTGAATTTCAGATTGGACTGACCGGAGATTTCCTCTAGAATCGATTGTAGGTCCGTTCTCTTTTTGGAATAGCTCACTTTGGTAGCTAGGTCCAAACCCGTTTCATAAGAAAACTTAAATCCCGACTGCTTTTCTATCTGATTAAATGATTCGAAAAGAGCCAGTTCAATTGAGCTGAGCGAGACCATCGTCTCTTCCAGTTTCTGAGCATTGACGCCACTGGCAAATACCATGGAGTACATGCAGCAACTGAGTAGGCAAGCCGTAAATAATCTCATAACCAAGGTTTTTAAGGCA
>TARA_R110002020_G_scaffold242801_1_pt1 | contig 26418 bp, 28 predicted proteins | sample TARA_R110002020 | Tara Oceans TARA_R110002020 (sample SAMEA4396489) | marine metagenome | biome: Westerlies Biome; feature: [MES] marine water layer (ENVO:01000295) within the mesopelagic zone...; material: water (ENVO:00002006), including particulate matter (ENVO:01000060) such...
TGATCAACCTCAAAAAGGAGTAGCTTCTGGCCAGTTTGTAGCTTGGTATGATGGAGAGGAAAGTATAGGATCAGGGACGATATTTTAGGATAATCGATTTACGATTTACGATTTACGGGGCTAGTGAAATGTGAAACCTTAAGTTCAGTTCATTAGCCTCTTTAGTTTACGTTTAAAAAACCGCTCTAGTCCTACTGTAAAGCAGGATTAGCCAAACCTGAACATCAATAATTACTTACAGATAGTTATTCATTAGCCATTATTTTAAATTCTTAATTCATTCATTTTAAATTCCCCTGTGTTAGATATACTATTCGAGGACGAATACCTTATTGCCATTAATAAACCGGCTGGTTTGCTGGTTCATCGAACTTCCATCGCAGCGGAAGAAACCATTTTTGCTTTGCAAATGCTTCGCGATCAGATTGGTCAACATGTGTATCCAGTTCATAGACTCGACAGACCGACCAGTGGGGTTTTGCTTTTCTCAAAAAAGGAAGAAATTCTGCCCATTTTGAAAGAGCAGTTTGCTGATCGATCAGTTCAAAAAACTTACCTGGCAATTGTACGTGGGATTCCTACCATAAAATCAGATTTGATTGATCATCCGTTGACAAGCGAGCGCTCTAACAAGCTTCAGGAAGCTCAAACTCATTATAATGTGCTTGCAGAGGCCGAAATTCCTTTTGATACCACAGGAAGATATCCTACCAGTCGATATGCGTTATTGGAATTGAAACCTGAAACCGGCCGCACGCATCAACTCCGACGTCACCTGGCTCATATTCGACATTATATTTTGGGAGATAAAAAGCACGGCGACAACAAGCAAAACCAGTTTTTCGAGAAACAATTTAGGATGATGAACCTACTTTTGCATGCCAGAAAATTAGAATTCACTCATCCAGTTACCAAAGATAGAATCTCAGTTGTGGCAGAACTTCCAACCCATTTCCAAAAAACAATTACAGATCTGGGCTGGCGAGAACTTGATTTATAAGGTGAACAGCCTCCTTTTCCTAAAATTGAATTACTTTAGAAAGCACATTAAATTAACCCTATGAACAAATCACTTTTAGGCCTTAGCCTTTTACTTTCTGTGTCTTTTGTAGCAGAAGCTCAACAAAAGAAAATTGATAAAAAATTCAATGAAAAAGCTGCTGTTGCTGAATTAACCTATCTCGCTTCTGATGAATTGAAAGGAAGAGATCCTGGAGCTCCAGAGATGGCTTTGGCCTATAATTTTATAGCTAAGCAACTTGAAGCTGCAGGTGCTAAACCATTATCAGGTGGCGATGGCTATTTCCAAAATATTCCTTTCATGATGTCTTCTCCTCCAAGCAAAGGCGAAATCAAATTGAAAGATTCGGTTTATTCCCAAGGTAAAAACATGCTTGTCATCAATGGTGATGCGATTTCCGGGAAATACGAGTTAGTGGACGTTGGTTTTGGGCTTGCTGATGATTTGGAGGGGAAAGACCTGAAAGGCAAAATCCTACTGACCAATGTAGGCGCTCCAGATCGTATGAGTCCCGCTGATTTGTTTGCCTTAGGTAGCGAGAAAGCTAAACTTGCCGAAGCTGCTGGGGCGATTGGAGTCATTGAGCGCTTCAATATTCCATCTATTCCTTGGCCATTAATTGTCAACTACCTCAATCGAAGTCAGATGGTCATAGATAATGGCGAATCAAGCAAAATGCCATACATCTGGATCGAGGATGTGAAAAACATGCTTAAAAATCAATTGACTGCAGGAAAAGTTGAGGCAAATCTTTTAGTAGAAGGCAAGAAAAATACTCCTGTGGAAGGTAAAAATGTACTCGCCTGGATTGAAGGGTCAGACAAAACGCTGAAAGATGAATTCGTAATGCTATCTGCGCATTACGATCACGTTGGAATTGGAACACCAGATGCAAGTGGCGATTCCATCTACAACGGTACTCGTGATAATGCTGTAGGTACGGTAGCAGTGATGAATGCAGCTAAATTCTTCGCTAAAAACCCTCCAAAAAGATCTATCCTTTTAGCACTCTGGACTGCAGAGGAAAAAGGGCTTTTAGGCTCAGCCTATTTCGCAGAAAACCCATTGATTCCTCTGGATAAAATCATTTACAATCTCAACATCGACGGTGCGGGCTACAATGATACCTCAGTAATTACTGTGATCGGATTGGGCAGAACTACCGCAGATGACTTAGTTTCTGAGGCTGTTGCAGATTTTGGTTTGAAAGCCATCGCAGATCCAGCTCCAGAGCAAGGACTTTACGACCGATCAGATAACGTAAATTTCGCCAAAGAAGGGATCCCTGCTCCTACTTTCAGCCTTGGGTTCACAGCTTTTGATGATGAGATCAACAAATACTATCACAAAGCTGGTGACCATGTGGATTCCATGGATTTGGATTATGTGACGCTTTATTGGAAATCATTTATCCTTGCTGCGCAAAATATCGCCAACGCCGAAAATCAACCAATGTGGGTTGCAGGTGATAAGTACGAGGAAGCAGGTAAAAAGCTATACGGGGATAAGTAACTACTGTAAGTTGTATGATTTGTAAGTAGTGTTTTTGTAAGAAGTTAAAAGTGAGAGGTGGTAAGTTGGATCCTGATGGATTCAATTTACCGCCTCTTTTTATGGATTATAGACTGTTTTACGGTTCGTTCCTTTGGCACTCAGGAGAATCTTTGGATAATTTATAAACCCAGAATTTCATTCTGGGCTTTTACAGGTTGTGCCTTCAGCCCAATACTCATCATACTTTCTGAGTAATATCATTCCACTTTCAACTAATTCAGATTCCGAGAAATTGCCAAAGGCAATTACAATAAAAGCCCCGAATACAGCGAAGTGAAATTCGGGGTTTGGTCAAGAAATTAGGTGCGCAAGAGTGCTAAAAGCACGATCGGTAAGAAATGCTATATGTAATGAAATGTAAACGCATCTCATTTTTAACCTCTTTTATTTCAAATAATCAAGTGAAAAATAGATTATGTAAAATCTCACTCAAGCTATACGCTAATGTCCTCTGTTAAATTTATAACCTTAACTCAGAATTATTAATCATGACGAAAACTTCAAAAGCATTATTATCTATTAAGCATAAAAGCTATGAAGACAATTGAGAAACTAGTAAATATTATAAAATCTATCAACAGTATTCTCCTGATCTGTATTCTAATTTTAAAATATTTTTTATTATATAGTTAATAAGTCCAACCATTGCAAGGATCACAAGTCCATTTATCAAATTAAAAATCAATCTATTCGTGAAAAATTTCCAATACGAATTGTTAACCAACTCATCAAAATCATCTTTAGTACCCATCCAAATCAAAGCTGCAAAGAATAAGATACCAATTCCTAAAACAACCAATACGACATTTAGGAATACGATTAATGAATTATTTGTTCTCATAATATTTCTACTATTGCGCCTCGTTCGGGCGATAACTTCATTAAGTAAAATGAAAATACTGCACAATTATCCTGTCTGAACTCGATTTCTGTTGGTATTCCTCTATCATCATTAGGTAATTCGGAACTAAAAACAAAACGACTCTCGTCTATTTTGGACTCAACAACTTTAGCGTTGTTAACTACTAATTTCCATTGATAAAGCTCATTTTTCCAACAAATACGGAAGTCCCTCATTATTCGATCTGTATTACTCATATCAAGTTTAATATAATCTGAATTAGGAATCTTTTTATGTTTACCATTGACAACATACCTAATATCACCTCTGTCAATAACTGTAACACATTGTGATTTGTCCAAGGAATAAAAGTGTACTGTTCTACCATTACAGCTACACATAAGAAAAATAAGTAAACACATTACCAAATTCCTCATATACTGACAAGTTTGTTTTGTGTTACAGGTATATTTGAAGGCTCATCCCATCTGCACTATAGCATTCATAACAAAGATCTCAAGCATTATTATATCAAAACTTCACTTCCACAATAAATCATCTTGTCTCATATCATGATTCTTGATTCTAGATTCTAAAGTCTTGCGTCTTGATACTTGAGTCTAATTTTATTTATCTACCCAAACAGCATCCCCGCAATCGTCGCGGTCATCAGGCAAGCAAGCGAAGCGGCAAGTAGTGACTTGAGTCCTAATCGGCTAATATTTGCTTGTTGATTTGGAGCGATAATCGCTATTCCCCCTAACTGAATTGCTATAGAGCTGAAGTTAGAGAATCCGCACAGCGCATAAGTAGCGATGACTATTGACTTGGCGCTCAAGCTACCCATCTCCTTCATTTCCGAAAGGCTGAGGTAAGCAACAAATTCATTGATCACAGTTTTTTGCCCTAGTAAACTCCCTACTTGAAGCGTATCTGCCCACTCTACTCCTATCACCCAAGCAAATACTCGAAAGACCTGGCCAAAAAGATATTCCAAAGAAAATCCCTGAAACTGGCCTCCAGTGGTTCTTACTACAAACTCATTTAATCCTGTAACATCACCTAAAATTCCCATCAACAAATAATTGACAGCTGCGATCACTGCGATAAATGCCAAAAGCATTGCTCCCACATTCAACGCAAGTTTAAGACCCTCAGAAGCGCCAATCGACATGGCATCAATCAAGTTTACACCCATCGCTTCTTCGTTTACCTCAAGCTTATCCTGCACTCTTTCCTTTTCTACCTCTGGAATAAACATCTTGGACATCACAATCGCCGCTGGAGCGTTCATGATACTTGCACCTAAAAGATAAGCTGCGAATCTACTTTGCTCCTCTAAGCTGTCACCGCCTAGAAAGGCCACATATCCAGCCAAAACTCCACCTGCAATAGTCGCCATTCCGCCTGTCATTAAGCACATCAATTCAGATTTACTCATTTGAGGGATAAATGGACGAACGAGCAAAGGAGCTTCTGTTTGCCCTAGAAAGATATTTCCTGCAGCGGACAAACTTTCAGGTCCAGAAAGCCTCATAGTTCTAGCCATTACCCAAGCAATTCCGAAAACTACTTTCTGAAGTATTCCTAAGTAATATAATCCAGCAGAAACAGTGGAGAAGAAAATGATGGTGGGAAGTACCTGGAAAGCAAAAATGAAACCATAGCTATCTCCAGCTAAGTCCCCAAAAATAAATGCTGCCCCGTCACGACTAAAGCTTAGAAACTTTACAAACCCACGACTAACCATCGCAAAAGCACTTTCCACAACAGGAACTTGGGTAATCAAAAAGCCAAACACCAATTGAAGTAAAATCCCAATCCCAACTAATCTCCAGTCGATTTTCTTCCTATTGCTTGAAAAAATAAAAGCCACCAAAACGATGACGGCCAGTCCAAAGACCCCTCTTAAGTAATCCATTCAGTAATTATTGCAGATAAGGCCTAAAAATAAGGAACACAGGATCATAAAACAATCCTGCATTACGAGGTTAAGCTATAAATTGAGAATTAGGGGAAAATAGTGAGCAGTGATCAGTCGCAGTTCACATTTCGCTACCTTTCAATATTAGATAAATAAGTTGTTATGGGTACCTAATTTTGCTTAATGTCCGGCTTCTGGAGAAGCAGAATAACTGCGCTCTTGGCGCAATCCATTTCGAATACTGCCGTCAAAAAAAAAGCCCGAGCTAGCTCGGGCCATTATGGAATTAGTTTCTCTTATTGATTTCATCTCGAATACGAGCAGCTCGCTCATAATCCTCATTGTTTATCGCTTTATCAAGCATCTGGTTGAGCTTATCTAAGCTGAAGTCTTTCAGTGAAGGTTCTTTTTTAGTTGCGAACTTTTGAGTGGAAGGTTTTGGCTCCTTTTTCTCGTCCTTACTTTCGACTTCATAATGCTCAACTGCCCCTTCGGACATGGCTTTTTCGGTACAAAAAACAGGACTTCCAAACCGTATCGCAATTGCTATAGCATCAGAAGGCCGAGCATCTACATCTGTCTCAATTTTGTCTCCTTTACACTGGATTTTAGCATAATAGACACCTTCTTTCATGTCAGTTATCACGATCCTTTCAATATCGAAATTGAACCCAGATGCAAATGACTTAAATAAATCATGCGTCATGGGACGATTTGGAACAATCTTTTCGATTTCTAAGGCGATCGCCTGAGCTTCAAACATACCGATCACGATCGGCAAACGTCTTGCTCCACCAACTTCCCCTAATACCAAGGTAAATGACCCGGATTGGGAATGATTGGACGAAAGTCCCAGAATCTCAAGTTCTATGAGTTTTTCCACAAAAATTTATAATTCAGCTTTAAATGCTTGGTTTAGTTTTGGCACAACTTCAAAAGCATCGCCCACGATTCCGTAATCCGCAGCTTTGAAAAAAGGAGCATCAGGATCTTTATTGATGACCACAATACACTTTGAAGAATTGACTCCTGCAAGATGTTGAATAGCACCTGAAATTCCTATCGCTATGTATAAAGTTGGGGCTACTTTTACACCAGTTTGCCCTACGTGCTCATGATGAGGTCTCCATTCCAAATCAGAAACAGGCTTGGAACAGGCAGTTGCTGCACCAAGAATCTTTGCCATTTCTTCTACCATTCCCCAGTTTTCTGGACCTTTCAAACCTCTACCTCCTGATACCACAATATCTGCTTCTGGAAGTAATACGTCGCCCGTAGCTCGTTCAGTAGATGTGATTTTAGAAGCAAAATCAGCGTCTTCCAGAGCCACATCAAAAGTCTCAACTTGAGCATCTGCTCCATCCTGTTTCAAATCAATTGCATTCTTCTTGATTGCAAGGATTTTATTTTCAGTCGTCACAGAGGTTTCTGCAAAAGCCTTTCCTGTATAAATACTTCTTTTCACCACATATCCCCCATCAGTTTTTGGTAATTCTACCACGTTGGATACCAAGCCTGCTTTAAGTTTAATTGCAAGTCTTGCTGCAACAGCGTCACCCAGTGATGATTTAGCTAAGACCAAGGTCTTCGCTCCTATGAGGTTGAAAGCCTGAGCTACCGCAGACGCATGTGCCTGGATCACTCCAGCATCTAACTTACTTTCTGCACCATGCATTACTTTCGCTGCGCCAGCTTTTCCTACTGCAGCAAGTTCATCATTACCGATGGTACCAAGTGCTACTGCCACCACATCTCCTTCTCCAGTTTGCGCCGCTAAAGCATTGGCAAAAGAGACCGCCTCAAGACTCGTCTTTTTTACTTTTCCTTCAGCTTGTTCTATATATACTAAAATTGACATAATATCCTAATTTATAACAAGTTATTGGGTTTCATTAAAGCACTTTCGCTTCATTTTTCAAAAGCCTGACAAGCTCTGCTACATTGTCTTTATCCACCAATTTCACAGCTCCCTTGGCAGGTGGTAGCTCGTACTTGGTGGCTTCAGCTTGAGTTTCCTGAGAAACTGGCTCTACTACATTCAAAGGCTTGGTTCTAGCAGACATAATCCCACGCATATTTGGGATTTTCCACTCTGCGATAGGCTCTTGACAGCCAGCAATCAGCGGAAGACTTGCTTCCAGCATTTCCTTACCACCTTCTATTTCTCTAGCCATTTTCACGGTAGATCCATCGACATCTAGTTTCATCACTGGCGAAAATGAAGGCATACCCAACAACTCTCCAACCATGCCATGAACCATTCCTCCGTTGAAATCAATGGATTCTCTGCCCATCAATATCAAATCATATGCTCCTTCTTTGGCGTAATGTGCAATCTGCTGCGCAACGAAATAAGAATCCTTCGGTGAAGAATTTACTCTTATAGCCTCATCAGCGCCAATTGCCAAAGCTTTTCTCAAAGTTGGATCAGAATCCGCTTCTCCTACATTCAAAACTGTTAACTTTCCACTCGCTTGATCTCTAAGCTCCACAGCTCTAGCCAAAGCATAATCATCGTACGGGCCAATAATGTATTGAACACCAGTAGAATCAAACTTAGTATTGTCGGCCGTAAACTGAATCTTGGAGGTAGTATCAGGTACGTGGGTGATACAAACAAGAATCTTCATTGGTTTAGTATTAGATTATTTTAGATTTATTTCTCGTGAAAATAACAGTAAGCACTTAATTAAAAAAACTATTGATGAGCAATCTGGACAGGATACAGCTACTTAGACAATTTACCGAAGAAGAACCTGAGAATCCATTCAACTGGTATGCTTTGGCCATTGAATTCCGAGAATCGGATCCTGAAGAGGCCTATAGTCTTTTCGCCAAACTACTATCCGATCACCAAACTTACTTGCCCACCTATTTCCCAGCTGCCCATTTATATGCAGAAATGGGTGATATAGAGCAAGCTAAAGAGATTTTTGAAAACGGAATAACCCTTGCCCGTGAGCAAAAAAACATAAAAGCTCAGCAGGAATTGCAGAATGCTTATCAGAATTTCCTTTTTGAAAATGACCTGGATTAAGACTTACAAAAATTAAGAAACTGTACTAAAATCATCTTAAAAGTAAGCAATCCTTAATTTGTTATTCTTAGTTTTATATGACCTATATCAAATAATATAATCCTCTATTCCATGATCACCCAACAAGAAATGCTTGCCCATTTTCTTCCAATTCTAGAAAAAAGCGGCAAACGCTATAAAAAGAAAAGCATGGTTAGAGCTAAAAAAGCGGTACCGGGACTAGTGGTGGTGACTAAAACTTCAGATGGAGAAGAGACTAAAAACACTGCTGAAGCAGGAGATTGGTTAGTAGAAAATCAAACAAGTACAAATGAAGTTTACCTGGTAAAAGCTGAAACCTTCAAGAAAAAATACTCCCTAATTCAAGCTCTGGAGCAAGGCTGGGGATGCTATCAGCCGAAAGGAGAAATTCTGGGTGTCGTAGTGGTCGATGCGCATTTAGACTCCTTTGAAGCAACAAATGTTATGGAATTTCAGGCACCTTGGAAAGATTCAATGGTGGTCAAACCCGGCGATATGCTGGTTGTGCCTCTAGACAAGGATGAAATCTATAGAATAGCTAAAAAGGAATTCGGTGAAACCTACGTGGAGATTTAAGGTATCAAAACGATTTTACCCATTTGCTTCCCGTCGCGCATGCGATCAAATGCTTCTTCAGCTTGATCAAATTTGAAAACCTGGTCTATGATAGGCTGTATTTTCTTCTCGCTAACAAAAGAAACCATATTCATAAAATCCGTATCTGAACCCATCGTGGTTCCCATTATTTTAAGCTGATTCCAGAATATTTTTCGAGCTTCCAACTTTGTAGGATTGCCAAGAGTAGCGCCATAAAACACGATCTTACCTCCTGGTTTGGCGACTTGAATCAGATGATTTAAGGTATCGCCCACAGCTCCATCTATAATCAAATCAAAGCCTCTGGTCTCTTCATTCGCTTTTGAGATCCAATTGTGATCCAAATAGTTAAACGTATTTGAAACACCCAATGATTTAGCTTTCTCTAGTTTCTCAGGACTGCTACTGCTTGTGGACACATTGGCGCCAAGAGCCATTCCAAACTGTACAGCAAACTGAGCTACTCCGCCACCAAATCCAGTTACCAATAAGTTCTCTCCAGGCTGAATCTCACCTTGGTAAGTAAGTGCTCTGAATGCTGTTAATCCTGCTAGTGGCAAAGCCGCGGCTTCTTCCCATGTCAAATGTGCTGGTTTGGAATATAGTCGATCTACCGGAACAATTACAGATTCAGCCAAAGTCCCATTTCTCGGCATACCCAAAATCTCAAAAGAAGCACTTTGGACTTTTTGATTATCACCCCAATTTAACGCTGGATTAATAATTACCTCTTTCTGCAATAGCTCATAATCAACTCCCTCTCCTATCTCACTAACTATACCAGCTCCGTCAGAACCTAGGATAACACCATCTTTAATATTTGGATAAAGTCCTTGCCTGCACCATTCATCCCGGTGATTTAACGCAGCAGCTTTAATCAGTACCCGTACTTCTCCAGGAAGCAAATGTCTAGTCTGAACCTCAGTCAGTAAAAGTTTTGATGATTGAGTGCTGGTAAGAGTGATTGCTTTCATCCGTTTATAATTTGTTTTTAAAAGGTCAGATAGCCTGTCCTGATTTTTCTTCGGGAGAATCTCGCAATTATAATCATCCCAGTGTGTGTTTCCTTCTCGTCGTGCACGATTTCATATATTATTAAAATGCATCTTCTGAGTTATTTCTATTCAATAAATCATCCCCGTCATCACTATTCGCTTTACTCTGAAGTTTAATGGTATTCCCTGAGTCAAACTCAGAAACACCACTTGACTGAGAGGCAAAAGTTGGTCGGTAAACAGCATTTCCTCCTTGAGGATCTTGCATACTACCAAATCCATCCAAATCCTGAAACTTGGTGTATCTACCTATAAAGCGCAGTTTCACATTATCCAACGAACCATTTCTGTGCTTTGCAATGATCACCTCACCAACTCCCTGAGTCGAATGCCCATCCTCATCTTCGGTGATCCCATAATATTCCGGACGGTAAAGGAACATAACCATATCGGCATCTTGCTCGATGGCTCCTGATTCCCTCAAATCCGAAAGTTGTGGTCGCTTATCTCCTCCTCTAGTTTCCACCGCTCTGGAAAGCTGAGATAAAGCAATAACAGGTACTTCCAATTCTTTAGCGATTTTTTTCAAGGCTCTGGAAATACTCGCAATTTCCTGCTCCCGGTTTCCACCACCTCCACTTTTGGAGTCACCTGACATCAGCTGCAAGTAATCAATCACAATCATCTGGATATCGTGCTGTGCTTTCAGTTTTCTGCATTTTGCTCTCAATTCCAGAATAGATAGTGCAGGAGTATCATCTACGAAAAGTGGAGCTTTGGAAAGTTTTGCAGTCTTATGAACAAGCTGGGCCCATTCGTGCTCAGCCAATGTTCCTTTCTTTATTTTCTCTGAATCCAGTTCAGCCTCCGAGGAAATCAGACGATTCACCATCTGAATAGCCGACATCTCCAGAGAGAAAATAGCAACTGGTCTATTGTGATCCACAGCTGCATTTCTCAAAACAGAAAGTACAAAGGCGGTCTTTCCCATCGCCGGACGAGCTGCTATAATTACCAAATCAGATTTTTGCCAGCCTGCAGTCACACGATCCAAAGCTGTCAGACCGGAAGGAACACCAGTTAAACCATCCGTTTGACCTTTCCTCGCCTCCAATTCAATAATTGCCTCGCGCATGATGGACTTCATGTCGGAATAATTCTTTCGGATATTTTTCTCAGAAATCTCAAATAGATTCTGCTCCATTTTATCAAGCAACTCGAAAACGTCCGTTGTCTCCTCATAAGCATCCCTCTGAATATCCGAAGCAATCCTAATCATCTCACGCTTAATGGATTGCTCTGTGATAATCCGAGCATGGTATTCAATATTGGCAGCAGAGGCTACTTTGGAAGTAAGTTCTGTTACGTAAAAAGCTCCACCGGCTATCTCCAATGCACCACTTTTGCGAAGCTGAGAAGTAACGGTAAGCAAATCTATCGGCTGACTTTCGGTAAAAAGATCAAGAATCGCCTGAAAAATAACCTGGTGAGAATCCTTGTAGAAACTCTCCACCTTCAAAATATCAATCACATTGGTCAATGCATCCTTCTCTAACATCAACGCACCAAGTACAGCCTCCTCAAGATCAATGGCTTGTGGCGGCACCTTCCCTAGCATACTAGAATTTTGATGAGTTGGCTTATTTCTGGTGATACGGGGATTGCTACTTTTCTCGGTCATAGAACAAATGTATTGTGAAAAAGGCAAGAGTTTTAAACAACTTCTGCCAGAGTTATCAACATTTAAACTCCTCAATAACCAAGCCTCGAAAAGGAAATCAACCTATTAATTATTACAGAAATCCAGCCTTAACTCCGATTATTAGAGAATAATTCAGACCCTCAGCTAGTTGCATTCATTGGAATAACAAACTCAAAATCCATTTAACTAACCTGACAAAACTAAACAATCAAATAAAATCTTTTGAATTAGAATTGCTATGCCCCCAAGCTGCCAATAATTATTTTTAAGTTTGAAGTGTAATTCCCACTCGTTATTTTACCCAATGAATAAATATCACTTTATAGCCGTCGGTGGAGCAGTGATGCACAATCTAGCCTTAGCTCTGGTTCAAAAAGGCTATCAGGTCACCGGTTCCGATGATGAAATCTATGAGCCTTCACGTACAAGATTAGAAAAAGCCGGCATTTTACCTGCTGAATATGGCTGGTTTCCCGAGAAAATCACCTCTGATTTGGAGGGTATAATTTTAGGCATGCATGCTCGCATAGATAACCCTGAGCTAGTAAAAGCCCAAGAATTGGGAATTCATGTCTACTCTTTTCCAGAATTCATTTTCAATCAAAGTCAAAATAAAAAGCGGGTTATCGTCGCTGGATCTCATGGAAAGACCTCTATTACTTCGGTAATACTTCATGTCTTGAAAGATCAAAATGTAGATTTTGATTACTTGGTTGGTGCTCAGATTGAAGGTTTTGATTTGATGGTAAAGCTGTCAGATGCGCCTGTGATCATCATAGAGGGTGATGAATACCTAACTTCTCCCCTAGACAGAACGCCGAAGTTCTTCCATTACAAGCATGACATAGCGCTGGTAAGCGGAATAGCCTGGGATCATTACAATGTGTTCCCAGACTTCGACGAATACAAAGAGCAGTTTAGTAAGTTGATGAATCTGACTCCAGATTCTGGTGAGTTGATTTATTGCGAAGCTGATCCTTTGGTAAAAGAAGCTGCTGAGAAAACCACAATTTCAGCCAAGAGAACTTCCTATAAAGCTCATCCAGCTATCATTAAGGACGGGAAAACCTTCTTGGAAACAGAGAATGGTTTGATTCCTATATATATTTTCGGAGAGCACAACCTGCAAAATCTTCAAGGCGCGATGGACATTTGCCAAGCTTTGGGATTGACGAAGGAGGAGTTCTACGAAAGCATACAGTCATTTAAAGGTGCGGCAAAACGTCAAGAACTATTGATGGAAACAACTAACTCAAGTCTTTTCCGGGACTTTGCGCACGCTCCTTCCAAATTGAAAGCAACAGTTTCCGCTGTGAAAACTCAATTCCCAAACAGGAAGCTAATCGCAGTTCAAGAATTGCATACCTACTCCTCTCTGAACAAGGAGTTTTTACCAAATTATGCCAAATCAATGGAAGCTGCTGATCTGGCAATTGTGTATCTTGATCCTCATGCAGTCGCTTTGAAAAAGCTCGAATTGATGGATGAAAACACGCTAAGAGAAGGCTTCCAGCGGCCAGATTTAAAATTATTTACAGATAGTAAAAGCCTAAAAGAATTCCTTTTGGCACAAGACTATACAAATTCCAACCTACTTTTGATGAGTTCTGGATCCTACGACAAAATGGATTTGGAGCCGATTAAAGCTAAATTTAACTAACCATGAAGCTAAACTTGAAGAATTCCGTTGCATTTTTTGACCTGGAAGCAACTGGAATCAACATCTCAACAGACCGAATCGTAGAGATTTCCATCGTGAAGGTAAAGCCAGATGGTGGTCAGGAAATCTACACCAAAAAAATCAATCCTACCATTCCTATTCCTCTTGAGTCTTCCTTGATCCACGGCATCTACGACAAGGATGTGAAAGATGAACAAACATTCAAGGATTTAGCGAAGGACATCTATCAGTTTATTGGTCAGTCAGATTTGGCGGGCTTCAATGTTCTGAAATATGACATTCCTTTACTTGTGGAAGAATTTCTAAGAGCAGGAATTGAGTTTGATCTAGATAAGCGAAATTTATTAGATGCGCAGAAAATCTTTTTCATGATGGAAAAGCGCAATCTGACTTCAGCCTACAAATTCTATTGTGGCCAAGCTCTGGAAAATGCCCACAGTGCCGAAGCTGACACGTTAGCTACACTTGATGTTTTTAAAGCACAAATAGAACGCTATCAGGGTGAGGAAATGGAAGATCTGCAAGGCAACAAATTGGGAGTCATCGAAAATGATATGAAGAAACTTCATGATCTCCTCAATGAGAAAATGGTAGATCTAGCCGGAAGATTTGTTTTCAATAACGACGGAGTTGAGGTCTTTAACTTCGGAAAGCAAAAAGGAACTCCTGTTTCTCAAGTATTGAAAGATGAACCTGGTTACTACGACTGGATGATGCGTGGCGATTTTCCTCTGGATACCAAAAGAAAGCTTACTCAGATTAAGTTGCGAGGCTTTAATATGTAGGTTGGTGGGCTGGAAGACGGGAGCCCGAAGAACGAAGCAACCTAAAGTTATCCTTTGTTTATAAACTGAAATATGTAAAAGAAAAACCCGGAGAAGACTCCGGGTTTTCTTATTAGTTTCCTTTATAAAATTTCAATGCCTCAGGCATGTGTTTATTAAGTTTGTCTATCCTGGTCTGGGAAGCAGGGTGAGTGGAAAGAAATTCCGGTGGAGCTTGACCGTTTTCATTGGCTAGCATTCTTTCCCAGAAAATTGGCGCCTCACGTGGATCATATCCTGCAATAGCCATAAAGGTCAACCCAAGTTCATCAGCTTCTAATTCATGTTTTCTTGAGAAACTTAACATTCCCAATTCTCCGCCAATACCAACTGATTGTAGGAATATGGCCTGGGTCATAGAAGGATTTTGTCCGATTGCACTGGAAAGCACGCTAACTCCTAAATTGGCTACCATTCCATTAGACATACGCTCTGCTGAATGAGATGCTACAGCATGGGCAATCTCATGACCCATCACTACTGCTATTCCTGTTTCAGTCTGGGTGAGCGGCATAATCCCAGTATAGAAAGCTACTTTACCGCCTGGCATACACCAAGCGTTCACTTGATCACTTTGAAGTAAATTGAATTCCCAATCAAAGGAATTAGCCAATTCCGAATAACCTTGAGAAGTCAAATAACTTTCTACCGCCTGAGCCATGCGTTTCCCCACTTTGAGAACTTTTTGCCCATCTGCTGTATTCGTTACAACTTTGTCTTCTTTTAACACTTGATCGTATTGTTCATCGACCATAGGTTGTATTTCTTCATTAGAAACCAATGAAAGTTGATTTCTTCCTGTCAAAGGTACTTTTGCACAAGAGTAAAGTATTAGTCCGGCGCAAAACACTAGTGCTATTTTTTTCATGGTGGTTTTTTTTTATCAATTGTTCCAAATTAAATACCAGAAAGCATTTTTCACTACTTTAAGATTCCAATTGAAGTAAATATGAATACTGTTAAAGACGGAATCCCTTTAAAACCAGAAGCTTTAGCTTATCAAAGAAAAATGAGCAATCCGCTCTATTTTTGGTTCGGTATGCTGGCTAAGCTGCCATCAGCAATATTTTGGAAGTTTCGGATCAAAGAATTAGATGGTGAAAAATGCGTTGTTACTATTCCCTATTCCTGGCGAACTCAGAATCCTTTCAAATCGATATACTTCGCAGCCATGGCTGGAGCGGCAGAGTTAAGTACCGGCGCACTATGTCAGTTGGCAATCAGCGGGCTGGGAAAATATTCTATGCTTGTAGTGGACTTCAGAGCTGAATACTTCAAAAAAGCTAATCAAAAAATCACGTTTACCTGTTTACAAGGTCAAGAACTGTTTAGAATTCTAGAATCTTTACAGCAAAATGACACAGGGAAGCTGACAATGGTATCTTCTGGTAAAAACCCACAAGGAGAAGAAGTAGCGAAATTTTATGTGACTTGGTCATTTAAGAGGAAGTCTTAATTCTGAAGACATAAAATAATGTGCTAAATCACAATAATAGATTTCTCATTAATTGGACTTTGGAGCCACAGACCACGGCATCGAATTCATTGTGAGTTGGTCCTTCTACAGGAAGACCTAATTAATCCAGCTACTCTCTCTGTTGATAAATTCACTTAGCGTTGCATAAACGCGGTCCTTGCTCCAGTCCAGAAATTCATGATAGGCATTTCCCTCATTGAATCTGATAATTAATCTATCCCACTCTGAGCGCTCTAGTTGATATTTTACCATCAAATTTTGCCGAACTGAATCCGATTCAATCACAGCGTAATATCCGGCTCTCCTTCTATCCCACTCTAGTTTTTTCTGGTATTCCCGCTCTTGTCGTGCTCGTTTGGTAAGCGAGGAAAGCACTCCTGCTATTGCTACTCCTCCTGTTGCATTGGGAGAATCAAGATATCCAGCACTAATTCCACCTTTTTTGGAAGGTTCCTTTTCCTCATCTGGATCTATGAGGGTCAGTTTCCCGTCTTTAAATCGAAACGTATAGGGTTCAGATTTCACTTCAAACGTTGGTAAAAAACGGGCCCTATCCTGAAGCTGAAGTATTAAAAAAGTCTCCTCGGCCAACACTATTTTCTGTTCCAAAAACCCAGGAAAATTCAATTGAAGTGTATCTCCGAGTGAACCTTTGACCGAAAAATAACCTCTGATATTGGTCATTTCTACCTGTCCAGTACTTAATACTTCTACAGAAACTCCCTCGATGTATTTTTTATCGTTAGCATCTAGGACATTTCCCGAATAAGTCCTTTGGGCCAAAATAGCTGGAACAAATGCGAAATAGATAAACAGGAGGAATTTGAATTTCATAAAGCCCAAAAATAAGAAGGCTTTTCGTAGGTATTAAATTTATGAAAGTTAAAGATGCTTAAGAGTCCTCCCAAAAGTGAAAGGATGAATGATAACACATTTTATGCTGTAATCTCTTTAATTTCACGCAATGGATTTTAAGCTTACACGATTCGCCCCTACTCCCAGTGGATTTTTACACTTGGGAAACCTTTATTCTTTTTTAGTAACCAAAGCCCTAGCCGAAAAGACAGGTGCAAAGATTTTGTTGAGAATTGATGACTTAGATCGGGAGCGCTACAAATCTGAATACGTTCAGGATATTTTTGACACGCTGGAGTTCATGGAAATCAGTTATGATGTGGGGCCAAAAACTGTTCAGGAGTTTGAGCAAGAGTGGTCGCAGATTCATAGAATGAATAACTATCTAGAAGTTTTGGAGCAAATCCGGGAAAAGAAATTAGTCTTCGCCTGCGATTGTACCCGGAAGAAAATCCAACAACTAGACTCCTCAGGTTATTATTTAGGACATTGCCAAATCAGAAATATTCCCTTGGAAAGAGCTGAAACTTGCTGGCGCATGGATACTTTTGATACTGACTTTATCAAAGTCAAAACCTTTTCAGAGGGAGTTAAATCCTACACGCTTCCTGAAGATTCAGCATTTTTTATCGTTAGAAAAAAAGATAAACTACCAGCCTACCAATTGACATCTGTTATTGATGATGTGCATTATGGTGTTGATTTGATTGTAAGAGGAAATGATCTGTTGGGATCCACGTTAGACCAGCAAATCTTAGCTACTTCACTAGGTTTAACTTCTTTTCAGGAAGCTACTTTCCACCATCACCACTTGTTGAAAGGTCCGAAAAACAAAAAACTCTCGAAATCAGAAGGTGCCACTTCTATACAGTTTTTAAGAAAAGAAGGAAAGAAGCCTCAGGACGTTTATCAGATTCTAGGAGACATGATTGGATCAAAAGAACTAATTCAGGATCTTGAATCCTTCAAATCTTCGCTTTCCTTCTAAAAATAAAGCCAGAGAATTTAATTCTCCGGCTTTCGTATTAATTATTCATATAAATCATTCTGTCAGTAAAGTGACAAAAGCATCGCATAAGGAAAAACTCGATAATTGAGGCCCTTTCGGGCTTCCATCATCTGTTTTTCAACTTAATCGTACTTCGCAGGCATATCAGGCGCTACCATAGATTTCTTAATAAACTCACGAATATCTTCATTGGAAGTCTCCAAATCCTCTGCTCTCAGATACATCATGTGACCACTTCTGTATCCTTTCCAGGAAAGTCTATCTGCCATTCTACCGGAAGGATCCATTTGCCAATGATTGTATTTTGCATTGAAAAAATCTGTACCTCCATCGAAATAACCAGATTGAGTCATGACATGCAAGAAAGGGTTTTGGCGCATGGCATCCGCCAAATCATACCCTGTATTCTCGTTGGAGCGATTCCAAGGATGAACAGGACCGAAAAGGTTATAGGTAAGATCAGTTTTGTAATTCAAATTCTCTCTCACATAAATCTGGAAAGATGGAGCAAAAGCATGATTCCAAGACGATAGAGCAGGATCGAAATCAGGCCTAGAACCTGTTCCTGCATTATCAAATCCCTTATATCTACTATCTAGTCTGCCTATCGTCATTCCTTGATCTCTTAACAGTTCCTTCCAGAAGAAATTGGTAGGAATCAGTAAGTTATGCTCAAGAATCACCTCTTTGCTTAGGCCTGAGTACAAGGCATATTTGGTAGCAATCGCATCACGTTCTGAATCACTGAGCAAACCGCCTTTCACTACAGCTGGGATCAGTTCATTGATGGTAAATGCTTCCACTTCCGGGAGGAAATCTTCTAAATCCTGGCTTTGAAGTGATTCGTCCAATGCTTTATGATACCAAGCTGTAGCTGCATAATATGGAAGGTAGTTAGAAGTATGAATTGGTGCTCCTCGCTCGATCCCTAACTCTGTAGGAGAAACCATAATGACGCCATTGAAATACATCCAGTGGGAGTTTTGAAGCTGAGCTACCAGGCCTGCCACTCGAGTAGTACCATAACTCTCTCCGATCAGGTACTTTGGCGAAGCCCAACGACCAGAACGAGTCACAAATGTATTTACCCAGTCTGCCAAATACTTAATATCAGAGTTGATCCCAAAGAAAGTGGAGCGATCTACTTCTTCATCTACAATTCTGGAATAACCCGTATTCACAGGATCTACATAAACGATATCAGCTACATCAAGAATAGAATGTGGATTTGACTTGGTGCCGTATGGCTGAAGTGGATAGCCTTCATCGTCAATATTCAGAACCACTGGACCAGTGTAGGCGATGTGCATCCAGATGGAAGCTGAACCTGGACCGCCGTTAAATGAGATAACTAATGGACGCGTAGTCCTGTCCGAGATATCTGTTCTTTCATAGAAGGTGTAAAACAAAGAAGCTATTGGCTTTCCTTTTTCATTCCAAACAGGCTGAGTTCCAGCCGTCGCCTTATATGGGACTTTTTTGCCCTTGATAGTAGTTTCGTGGGTCGTAACCACCGCAGATTCTACTTCGATTTGCCGCTCAGTTTGTGCTATTACAGCCGATAAGCAGATCGCAAAGAGTAATGTTAAACTTAATTTTCTCATAAAGTGTAGGGTATAATTATTCAGTATTGAAACTAATAATACTAAACTGGATTCAGTGAAATTTTATATGGATGGAACATATCTCATCCTTTGCCAGCAGATACCAAACGCGCAATAACTACGGCTGGGTAAAGAATTCCAATTGTGGAAAGAAAAACAGAAAGCATCTTAGACATCACCTGAACTGGATAAAGATCTCCAAAACCAACTGTAGTAAGTGAGACTAAGCTAAAGTAAATGTAGAGAGCGAAATCTTTGTCAATTCCTTCTAGAGCTACATCTCCACCAATCCCCGAGCCTGTAGTCAAATAAATGATTTCAAAGATGAACGCGCCTAATATGGCAACAAGTAAATAAACGTTGATAGCACCAATTACTCTATAAATGTTTACTTCATCATTCCTAAATAAAAGCCTGATGTTGAGAAAAATAAATACCATCATATTTAAAATACCAACAATTCGTTCAATCAGGTAGAATTCGAAATCGTAATCTGAAAACCTTAAAATTCTAAGACCTAACTGAGTCATAAAAAGCACAGTAGTCAGCACTACCAAAAGTCTGTATCTGGAAGACCAAATGCCTGTAAAGAATAAAAATAGAAAAACAGTATTGACAAAAAGTGCATGCACATGCCCGTACTCAATCAAAATCGGCAATACAAAAACCGTGAAAATTAAAATCAAAAGTAGCACAGCGAAACTCGCATCTGTCAACCAATAATCTGTAAAAGAATTGAAAGCATGTTTTACTTGACGTCCTCTTTTGTTTACGAATTGATTCATCTAAAATTCCATTTCACCAGACATGACTTTTACTGCTTGCCCTCTTATGATTACCCTATCACCTATTTTCTCCAAATTAAGTGCTCCTCCTCTTCTACTCGCCTGATAGGCTTTTAAGTTATTTTTTCCACCTCTCTGAAACCAATAATCCATCAAAGCACAATGTGCAAATCCTGTGACTGGATCTTCATCTATCCCTATATTAGGAGCAAAGTAGCGACTGTAAATATCATATGAACCTTTGCCCTCAGCGGTAATAATAATCCCTTCTTCACTATGCTTTTTTACAAGTGAAAAGTCTGGATTACAGGATACTACAGCGTCCGCATTTTGCAATTCCAGAATCCAGTTCTTCTGTAACTTTGCTGCACGAATGATTTTTGATCCAAAGAAGTCAATTCCAAAAAATGGATGCTGCTCAACTACAGTAGAAATCAACGGAAAATTCATCTCAACCCATTCTCCATCAATTTTTACTTGCAGTTCTCCACTTCTGGTTTGAAATCTAACCGTTTGGTCAGATTCTGCCCACCCTGAATTCACCATCCAATATACTGAAGCCAATGTTGCATGTCCACAAAGATCTATTTCTACTGCTGGAGTGAACCACCGTAAACCGAAGGAATCTGATTCTGAGGTTCTTTGCACAAAGGCAGTTTCGCTAAGATTCATTTCCATAGCGATGGTCTGCATCTGATTAGTGGTAAATTCCTGATCCAATAAGCAAACTGCAGCGGGATTGCCTGAAAATGGACTCTCTGTAAAAGCGTCAATAATAGCTATAGCTTGTTTCATAGTTAATATCGATCCTTAAGGATATTCAAATGATGGATAAAATGCCCAGGAATTATCCAGAACAATGCTCTAGGTGTAATAGGATTTCCGCTGGCTCTACCCACAAAATCAAAAGCATCGTCTGGCAGAATTTTAATCATAGAGACTAACGAAAGACGCTGAGCTACAAAATCATCAAGCAACAGATTTAGCGGAACTTGCCCAAATCTTGCATTCAACACATAAGGATCTTGGTCGAAGCCTGGAAGCGAAGATTTCTCTCCTCTTGCAAAACAAAGGGCCCTGAAAGTCATAATCCGCTCAGTATCTATCATATGTCCTAAAACCTCCTTCGGAGTCCATTTACCCTCTTGATAGGGTTTCTCAGCCCATTCTTCTCCTTTACTATGAAATAGAGATAAAAGCATATCAGCTTGTTTTATTACCTGTTCTTCGTAATTATTCCCTGAAAGCTGCTTCAGGTAGGTAGAGAAAAAAGCTGCATATTCACCTTCTTTCGGTTGTTCTAGGGTTTTCATGTAAAAATTCTTTGGGATGATGATTAATGCAATAAATTTAAGTCTTATGAATAAACCACCCTTATATCATGCATAAATATTTACTGATTCTATCTTTGGCGCTTTATAGCCATGTTACTAGTTCACAAACTACCGTAATAAGAAACCCCGAAATTGCGCAGATGATCTCAGAGATTTCTTCAGATTCTCTTGAGCATCACGTGAGAAAATTAGCATCCTTCAATTCCCGCCACACGTTAAGCACCAATACTGAAAATGGCATGCCAGCTGCCCAGCAGTATGTCCTTTCAAAGTTTCAGCATTTCGCAAAAAAATCAGGCGGTCGAATGAGTGCTGAAATTGAGCAATTCACTATTCCAGCTGATAAAAGAAGAATTTTAGAAGACTCTCCAGGAGCAAATGTAATTGCAACACTAAAAGGAACTGATCCGTCGGACACTAGAATATTTATCCTTTCTGCGCATATGGACTCCCGTAATAAGGATGTGATGGATGCAGAAGGTAATTCTCCAGGAGCGAATGACGATGGTAGTGGAACGGCTGCCGTAATCGAATTGGCCAGATTGATGGCATCTCATGAGTTTTCTGCTACCATCATTTTCGTTGCCTTCACCGGCGAAGAGCAGGGCTTAAAAGGAGCGACTTACTTGGCAGATAAAGCTAAGAATGAAGAATGGAATCTTGCAGCAGTTTTGAATAACGATATAGTAGGTAACAGCAGCTCATCTGAGACACTGATTAAGGACAATCTAAAAATGCGTGTGTTTTCAGAAACTATTCCTGCAGCAGAAACAGAACAAGAAGGAAATATCCGTCGCTATACCAATGCCGACAACGACAGTAAATCCCGTCAACTTGCTCGCTATATCAAGGAGCAAGGCGAGCGCTATGTAGACCAATTTGAGGTAAAGTTAATTTATAGAGCAGATAGATTTTTGAGAGGTGGAGATCAGACTCCATTTGCTAGAAATGCTTTCACAGCCGTTCGCATGTCTGAAATGAATGAGAATTTCATCCATCAGCATGAAAATGTCCGAGTGGAAAATGGAATTCATTATGGCGATTTGCCTGAATACATGGATTTTGAATACCTGCGAAAAGTGTCAGCGGTAAATTTGGCTTCGTTGGCTTCCTTAGCTAATTCGCCAGATCAACCCCAAGAAGTTAAAATAGATGTACGAGGCTTGAGTAATAAGTCAACCTTACTTTGGGAAGCACCAGAAATAGGCAAAGCAAAAGGGTATTATGTGCTCATGAGAGAAACTTCATCAGCTATGTGGGAAAAGAAGTTTTGGACCACAGAAACTTCTTTGACCTTGCCATATTCTAAAGACAATTATTTCTTTGCTGTGCAATCTGTCTCTGAATCAGGAGCTGAAAGCCTTCCGGTATTTCCAACTCCACTTTCTAGGTAGTAAGAATTCTTAATTAAATTAATTCCAAATTCAGCAAAAAAGATAGCATACGGAACCTCAATGGTTATATTTAGTTTATAACATGAAACACCATAAACTATGAAAGCTAAAGAAATCGTAACGCTACAACGTTCATTGCTTGTCGATACAGAGAAATTGCTCAACAAACAGGTAGAAATGGAAGGTACTTCTTCTGCCTATTACTTATCCATGGCATCTTGGTGTCATATGATGGGTTATGAAAATTCGGCGAAATACCTCTATACTCATGCCGACGAAGAGAGGATGCATATGATGAAGATATTTCAGTACATCAATGAAGCTGGTGGACATGCCATTCAGCCCGAGATTACAGGAATTAGACATAATTTCAATTCATTAAGAGAAATCTTTGAATTGATCCTTGAACATGAAATCAACGTGACCAGATCTATCAATAATATTGTGGATCATGCATTTTCTAAAAAGGATTTTGCCACGTTTAGCTTTATGCAATGGTATGTGACAGAGCAAAGAGAAGAAGAGACCATGTCAAGAAGAGCTCTTGAACTTTTCGATATCATCGGAGAAGAAGGAGTTGGACTTTGGACTATCGACCAAGAACTTGGAAAGCTGCATGCCGCAGCCCATCCTACTGCTTAAGTTGTAGAGCGGCCTTCGGGTCGCTTTTTTTTTGCTCATTTACCATATTATTAGCTGTCAAAACAAAATGTAATCATACTATAGTTTGACTATTAGGGTTTTGACACAAATACTTTTACTTACATAGATTTTTTCTTATTCTTCTTTATTTTATCTTAATGAAGATTTAATAACTCCAGTCCACTAACCTAACTTGTTGCTATGAGTTTCAATAAAAGCCAAGCGGCATTTTTCCAAACTCTCAAATTATCCTTACCAAGCTATACTTCCTTAGTGGATGAGATAGCTGAAATCCTAGAAATCAGTATCGATAGTGCGTACAGAAGAATCCGAGGTGAAAAATTATTAGACTTTAGTGAGCTGGAAATTTTGTGCAATCGGTTCAATACCTCGGTAGACACGTTTTTCAATCTTCACTCTAATAGCATTCTCTTCCAGGGAAATCAAAATGATTACCAGGAAAACAGTTTCATGAAATGGATGGAAGATGTATACGCCCAGTTAAATCTGGTCAATAGTTTTTCCAAAAAGCATATCTATTGGCTAGTGAAGGACATGCCTCCATTTCACCATTATTACCACAAGGAATTAGCTTCCTTCAAATTCTTTTTTTGGAGAAAATCTATCCTTTTCACAGACAGCCTTAAGGATACAAAATTCTCTATTAAGGATAATTCCTACGATCAGTTTGCAGAGATTACAGACAAGATTCTCAAAGCCTACCATAAGATTCCTACCACAGAAATATGGAATATTGAAGGGATAAATATCACCCTTCGGCAGATAGAATTGTATCATGAAATGGGGATAATGACCTCTACTGAGGATACTTTATTTCTATACCATTGTATGATGGAAGTGATTGATAATTTGGAAAAAATGGCAGAAAAGGGTAAAAAAATACTGCCTTCGCATCCTGATATTGTGGGAGCAGATTATAGCTTTTTTGTCAACGAATTCATTATTGGGGACAATACCTTTTTTGCCACGATGGATGAAAATAAAGTGACCTACCTCAATCACAGCGTGATTTATTTCCATGGCACATCAGATCCCGCGTTCAATAATGCGATGTTCAGGAACTTGGATAATTTGATCAAAAAATCAACTCAAATCAGCATTGTTTGCGAAAAAGAGCGGAAACAGTTCTTCAATAAATTGCGCAAAAAAGTTGTAGAAAGGATAAATGCTATCCCACAGGAAGAAGAGTAAATTCCCTTTAGATCTACTATTCTTTCGAATAAAGGAAAGAAACCACTACTTTTAAACCTGAAGTAAGCCAATTATGAACAATTCAATAAAATACAGTTTTGCCAGCATTGCCTTGGTTAGTACGTCTTTTTTCGCTTGCCAGGAGAAGGCAACTGAGCAAGTAATCGATGAGAATAAAATGGTGATCGCCAGCATGCCTGAACCAACCGAAAAAATGGAAGGAATGGCTTGGATTCCCGGTGGTGAATTCGTCATGGGAACCAATGAAGTTGATGCCTATTCTGCTGAGAAACCTGCCGTAGACCTGAAAGTAAAAGGGTTTTGGATGGATACACATGAAGTCACTAATGCGGAGTTCATGAAATTCGTTGATGCTACTGGCTATGTGACGTTAGCAGAGAAAAAGCCTGAATGGGAGGATCTCAAGAAACAATTACCTCCTGGCACACCAAAACCAGATGAATCGCTTTTAGTGGCTGGATCCATGGTATTCAGTCCACCACCCTACGCTGTCCCAACTCAGGATATTTCCTTGTGGTGGGTGTGGGTCGAAGGTGCCAGCTGGAAAAACCCTGAAGGTCCTGAATCAAATTTGGAAGGCAGAGAAAATCATCCTGTAGTTCATATCGCTTTTGAAGACGCAGAAGCTTATGCAGATTGGGTAGGAAAAAGACTTCCTACAGAAAATGAATGGGAATTTGCTGCCCGTGGCGGTGCTGAAGGCAAACGCTTTGCCTGGGGAGATGAGTTGACTCCTAACGGTCAATACTTGGCAAACACATTCCAAGGGAATTTCCCAAATGACAATCAAATCTTAGATGGATTCGCAGGTACTTCGCCTGTAAAATCTTTCGCTCCAAATACTTTCGGGCTATATGATATGATAGGAAATGTCTGGGAACTTACGGGAGATTGGTACGATGCACTGAAATACGCAAGACTTGCTGGACAAGCTCCGAAATTGGATGCTAACATGAAGCAATGCTATAACCCTGACAATCCCTATGCTATGGAACGAGTGATCAAGGGCGGTTCTTACCTTTGTGCTGATAACTACTGTGTGAATTATCGCCCATCAGCCCGTCAAGGTCAGGCATTTGATAGCGGTACTTCCAATGTAGGCTTCAGATTGGTAAAAGATGCTGAAGAGAAAACGATCAGTATGAAGTAATTCCGATTATACATTAAAAAAGGAGGTTTCTTATTGAGAAACCTCCTTTTTTGCTTTAAGGCAAATCGTATCCTTTAGTAATTCGCTGGATATACTTTCCTAGAATATCAAACTCCAAATTAACCAAATCTCCAGGCTTCAACTGATGGAAATTGGTGTGGTCAAAAGTGTAAGGAATAATAGCTACAGAAAATCTACCGGGAGCGGAATTGAAACAAGTTAAACTGGTGCCGTTGATTGTGATTGACCCTTTTTCTACAGTGACATTTCCAAGACTATGATCAAACTCCAGATCAAAAACCCATGAGCCATTCTGATCAGTAATAGTTTTAACAGTTCCCACTTGATCCACATGACCTTGCACAATATGTCCATCAAAACGACCATTTGCAGGCATGCACCGCTCCAAATTAACCTTCTTCCCTACTTTCCATTGCGATAGATTTGTCTTCTGAATCGTCTCATCTATGGCTGTGACGCGATAAGATTCAGGGGTAGTTTGCACCACGGTGAGACAAACCCCATCATGAGCTAATGATTGATCTATTTTTAATTCTGAGGCAAGTGAAGAGTCCAAGTCAAAATGAACATTGCTGCCATCTTGAGTTATAGTATTTATGGTACCCGAAGCTTCTATTATTCCTGTAAACATGGAGGTGAATTTAACTTTCAATGATTCAATGACTAAGCAACAAATGCCCTATTCAAGTTCAAATTAAGCCAAATATTCTTTTATCT
>TARA_R110002020_G_scaffold20231_4_pt1 | contig 26411 bp, 34 predicted proteins | sample TARA_R110002020 | Tara Oceans TARA_R110002020 (sample SAMEA4396489) | marine metagenome | biome: Westerlies Biome; feature: [MES] marine water layer (ENVO:01000295) within the mesopelagic zone...; material: water (ENVO:00002006), including particulate matter (ENVO:01000060) such...
GAAGCTCCAGATAGAGGTAAAGGATAATAAGATAATAGATGCAAAGTTTAAAACATTTGGATGTGGTTCTGCAATCGCTTCTTCATCGCTTGCAACAGAATGGATTAAAGGTAAGTCTCTGGATGAAGCTCAATCTATTAAAAATACTGATATTGTGGAAGAGCTATCCTTGCCACCAGTTAAGATTCATTGTTCTGTTCTTGCAGAAGATGCAATCAAAGCTGCAATCTCTGACTATAGGAATAAATATGTGTAAATGTAAAGATTGTAAATGTAACCCTTGTACTTGTAAGTGATATGGAAGAAACAGAAAAACTAAACTCTCTCTTTGATGCAGTAGCAGATGAACTACTTACCAAAATCAAAACTGGAGAAGCTAAACCTGCTGATCTGGCAGTAGCAGTAAAGTTCCTAAAGGATAATGATATAACTGCAATACCTATTAATGATAATGCCCTTCAACAATTAATGGAAAGTATGCCTTTTCCAAGTGATAAAGATATATCAACAGGTAAAACCTCTTTAACAAATTAAAGCATGAAGAAAAAGAAATTAGTATCTAGACCACAAGATCAGATATTAGAAGGAGGTAGTTCGGGTGGAGGATTAGCCTCACTAAAAGGCTTTACAGGAGGTAAAAAGGAACTGTTCAAGTCCACAGTAAAGAAAGCAAGAACTGCTACTGTTGCTACTGCTGTTGCTAGTAAGGCCGTAGATGAATGGGAAGAATTAAATTCTTTGATATTTGAAAAACCATTTAATGATCGTATCAATCTGGAGGCTTGGGGAGAAGGAAATCTCATGGTTTATTCAAATAAACCTATGCAGTATGCGAATGGGGAGACTATGCCTAGAGCTAAACCATTCTTTCATGGAACACCTACTATGGTGGGTACATCGTTTACTCATTGGAAAAAATTAAACCGGGGAAAACCTTATAGTTCTAGAGATCCAGGTTATTTTGGAAGTGGAACTAGCTTTACTACAAATATTGATGATGCGGCAATATATAGAGATAGTAAAGATGAGAATTTGAATGAGATTAGACCTACTGAGATACAAGAAATTAGAGATGCTACTGGTGGACTATATGAACCTGAAATAGTATCGGTATATTTAGCACCTAAGAAACCTTTAAATGTGGCAGTATTCGGATATGAGTTAGGATATATTAGAGATCCTAAAGATTATGAAAGTATAGTGGCGGCAACTCTAAGAGTGATACGGAGGGAGACAAAGAATCTTCCGAAAGAAGAAGCAGATCAAATAATAACTTCATTTCATCAAAAAGTGATTGAAACAGTAGGAGGTGCTGAAAGTTTGATAACTCGACAAACTGTTGTTGGTGAAGATGGAAGTTTAAATCTTCAATCTAATGACCCTACTCAACTATTACCCGGACAAAAACCTCGTATACCAGAGGAAGTATGGAGATGGAAGCATAGACACCCAGTAAGAAGAGGTGAGTTGAATATGGAGGAGTTCTCATCCTTTATACAGTCTGGAGATTTTACAGAAATTGCAAGAGAGGCTGGATATACGGCAACTTTAATTCAACACCATCCTGATAGTACTAAAGTTCAAGAAAGTGGAGTACCTAATGAAGAATTTAATATGGAAGAATATCATGAAGTGCTTATTTATGGTCCAAAACAGATTAAAGGAACTAAAAACAAGGGTACATTTGACAAAAGTGAGAACCTAAATACACAGTATTCACCTACTAAATCTACTAAAGTAGCCTAAACAGTTAAAGTATTGATTTTATTATATATGTCTAATTAACTCCCCTTATAGTTATGGGGGGAGGGTTAAACATATATAAAAGGTAAACGTGAAATCAATATTTATTACTATCTCAGTACTTATACTATCTATTACTATAAATGCTACTGAGGTTACCGATATAGAAGTCTGTAAACGAGTAGAAGGTTGTAGATTAATCTTTAATGCAGAGACAATGGAAACATATTGTCCAACATGTGTGAAAGAATCAATTATTATCTCTCCTTTAGCTAGACCAAGAACTGTATCGGTTAAAGATGACTCAATCTTAATGTGGTTACAGAAATATTCACTAAAATATTATTTCTAAATGGATAATAAACTAAAAGACTTTAGAAATTTCTTATTTATCTGTTGGAAACACCTCCATTTACCTGATCCTACCCCAGTTCAATACGATATTGCCACATTTCTACAAAATAAACCTAAACGTGGAGTCATTGAGGCATTTCGTGGAGTAGGTAAGAGTTATATCACTTCTGCATTCGTCTGTCATACACTTCTTCTTGATCCAGAATTAAAAGTTCTAGTAGTATCGGCATCAAAAGTTAGATCTGACGACTTCTCTACCTTTACACAAAGACTTATACACGAAATACCTATTCTTCAACATCTTAGATCAAAAGAAGGTCAAAGACAGTCCAAGGTAGCATTCGATGTAGGGCCAGCATTAGCTTCACATTCTCCCTCAGTGAAAAGTGTGGGTATAACTGGTCAGTTGGCAGGTAGTAGGGCAGATCTTATCGTGGCAGACGATGTGGAGGTTCCTAATAACTCCATGACTCAATCAATGAGAGATAAATTATCGGAGGCAGTTAAAGAATTTGATGCTATTCTCAAACCTGATGGTGCAATTATCTATCTTGGTACTCCTCAGACTGAGATGTCTCTGTATGAAACTCTTCCAGAGAGAGGTTATACAGTACAAATATGGCCTAGTAGATACCCTACCAATGAACAAATAGTAAGATATGAGAATAAATTAGCACCTTTTATACGAAATGGTACGGGTAAACCTGGTGATCCTACTGATCCATTGAGATTTGATGATGAAGACCTTACTGAGAGAGAGTTGTCATATGGTAGATCTGGATTTAACTTACAGTTCCAGCTAGATACAAGTCTTTCGGATGCAGATAAGTATCCTCTTAAACTGAATGATCTAATTGTAATGTCTCTGGACGGAGAGAAAGCACCAGAGAAACCTGTGTGGTCAAGAGATCCAGAACATAAACTTACAGATCTTCCGAATGTAGGGCTTCCTGGTGATGGTTATTATTCTCCACAGACTAAAATAGGAGAATGGTTAGAATATACAGGTAGTGTACTATCCGTTGACCCAAGTGGAAGAGGTAAAGACGAAACTGGGTATGCGGTAGTGAAGATGCTGAATGGTATTCTCTATGTGACAGAATGTGGAGGACTGCAAGGTGGATATAAACAAGATAATCTACAGACACTATCAGTCATTGCTAGACGCAATAAAGTAAACTTGGTATTAATAGAGTCTAACTTTGGTGATGGTATGTTCATGGAACTGTGGAAGCCAATACTACGGAAAGTACACGATGTCACTATGGAAGAGGTAAGATCTAATATTCAAAAAGAAAGAAGGATCATAGATACTCTTGAACCCGTTATGAATCAACATCGACTTGTTATAGATCCACAGGTAATTGAAAAAGATATACAGACTGTTCAAAATTATCCAAGTGAAAGTCAGGCTAAGTACATGCTCTTTCACCAGATGACACGTATCACAAAGGATAGAGGTGCGTTGATTCATGATGATAGATTGGACGCTCTTCAAATGGCAGTAGGATACTGGGTCGAGCAGATGGCTACTGATGCTGATATGGAAGTGGAAGTTCGTAAGGGGAGGTTAAAGGATGAGGAGCTTGAAAGATTTGTACAAGGTGTTATGAGTAATGAATATAAAGAGACAAGTAATGTCTGGATGGATATTTAGTAAAAAAATGTGAAGGGGTATATTATACGTGAAACTACGGGTTTCCCCCCTTCCTTATTTTTAAAAAGAGCAAATTCTTATCATAAATCCAAAAAAGTATCAAGTCAAATCCCAAGTTTTTTGCCAGTTGGTGGGAATAGGTACGAAGGGTATCAGATTGTGGGAGAAGGTGCAAGCTAATTGCAGTTAGTGGGTGTGTTTGTCTTATATCTGTAGTTTTTTTGCGTCTGTTAGCCTTGCAGTTGCTACATCTAACCAATTATTTTCACTATTTTTCAATTATTTTCACTTTTTGCTTGATATATTAAATTAGGCATTATAGAATTGAGGTAACAAATCAATCAAACCAAATTGAAACGGCATCCGCAAGGACGACACAATTTAAAAATTGATTTGCTAGTTTAATTATTTTGATGAATTAGCTTCAATCTAAAATTAAATGATTTTTAACTTGATAAGTTTATTTATAGTAGTATAATTGAAGACAATTACAAATCATTTACTAATTCTACTTGATCTGTAGTTCAGTTGATCTTAGAAAATTGAATCTGGAGTATGCTGTACCTAGTATGAACCATGCCAACTCAATGAGGTAACATGGCTAGATACAAATATAAAGTAAGATTACGTGGGGAAGATGAAACTTTTAATCTTACACAGTTGCGAACTTTTTGTCCTGCTCTTAGCGGTATGACCAATGAGCAACTAATACAATTAGGAATTGATAAACCACACGTATTGCAAGTAGTCGAATTTCCAGAACTTCCAGAGGGAATTAAACCTCAAATGAGTAGGTTCTGGAGTGCAATGCAGAAACGTAAACATTTTAGACTAAGGCGTAAGAATTAACTTGATAATTTAATCTGCGTGGTTCATACTAGGTACAGTTAAATACAAGTTTCCACATTTGAGTAGTGGACATAGGAAGGAAACTATGGAAACACCATTTGATGTTTTAGGAACTACTCAGGATTCTAAACCTTATGTGAGTATGGCACGTTTTATTCCATTCTCCGAAGAGAATTTAGAATTCGCTCGTAAACTCGCAACAGCACGATATAAATGTGCTAGGAAAGATGTACGTGTAAGGTGGAGAAATTGGGCTGGAGGTCGTGCTCACCATCCACAGCACAACATTAAAAGTGAGGCAACTCATTTTGATGTTTATTACAGTCCACGCACAAAGAAAGTGGAATATACAACAGATATGTTTGGTCATATTATACCAATATCTTAATCTAATTTTAATCTAATTAGTCTACTACTCATGTGTGGGAACTTGTAAATCATTAATCTCATAACTTGGAAGGAATCAAATGTACAATCTTCATAATCCGAAGGTTCGTAGATTTGCACAGTTATGTCCTAAGAACCTTGAATGGGTACTAGCTTTTGTATTCTCTACTATCAGAGTACAAACAAGTGTGTTACCACGTTACATGAAAGAATATCGTAAACGTGGTTTAAATTCATCATGGATTTGGGGTAATAAAATAGCTGGTCTTGCCTATGTTAGGAAGAATAGGCAGGATTTATACAATCGTATGATGCAGATTATACGTTCCAATAAAAAAGATATGGAACTTGATCTCATTCTGCTTTTCCTTGAAGTGCCGGGTCTAGGTCTACCAAAAGCAGGTTTTGCCTGTCAACTGGTAGCAGGTAAAGTAGGATGTATGGATGTGCATAACATTCGTAAGTTCTTACCAGATGTTGACGCATCTATTGGTACGCCTACATACTTTCAAACATCAGGTAATTCTGATCTTATAAAACGTAAGAAGGCTATTAATTATATTGAATTATGCAAAGAAATAGGTGGGTGTAAGTTTCTGTGGAATGTATGGTGTACCGACAGATCGGTGGACTATCCAAAACACTTTCCTACACCTTTTGATGTATCTGCTGTACATGAGTGTATATGGAGATAATCTATGTGTTTAACCGCTCTCACTATAAGGGGAGTTAATTAACATAAGTAATAATTTCAATGGTATAGTATGAAAGAAAAGAGAACTACCTTTCACGGAGATGATGAGGACTATCAATTTCCTTATTATCATAGGTATAACGAACCTGACTCGGATCGTGGCGGGTCAGATGAACATCATGAGTCCACTTTTGAAGAGGACTTTGAAAACTCTTACATAGAGGAAGGACTAGAGTAATATGCATGAAATTACCATACAGGAAAGAATTGAGTATGGTATGAAAAGAATATATCCTACTAATAAGCTAGGAAGGGACTACGCAGAGAGACTGAATAAGAAGACTCTATCACATGGAGACTTATCTTTCATGTCTACACTAGGCGTATCAATTCGACAGGAAGCAATAGGAGGAGATTTTCATTACCAACTCACAAATGAAGCAAATTTTAATTGTGAATCTTGTGGCTAAAAAACTGCCAAGTGTGGATAGTAGGGTGGGAGTCCTGTGGAAGCGGAGAAGGACTTAAAGTAGCTTGGCACATCTTAAAAGGAGTGTATATATGGCAAGAGAAGTAAATCCCTGTGCCAAAACAGTAGGTAAGGAAGAACCTTACGAAATATGGCAGACTAGGGATAGAGAATGGACTTGGAAGGTACTTAAGAAGTATCAGTCACCTACCAATGAGAAGAAGAATAGGTTTGCTCGTTGGTTTGTGGCAGTCCAGAGTCCTATGACTCATGGTTCTTGGGAACTAGGTGATACCTATGCAAAAGATATTACCGACCGAGGATGGCATGGGAGATTAGAAATTATAAGGGTTAAATAGAATACTGGCAGTTATCGACATAATAAACCTAGGGTCTGCCGTATAAAAACTTGTAACGAATAGCACTTTCCGTGAAAGTCGGACTCGGACATAAGAACTGTTAGTTGAATAGGCCTTTATTAACAGGGAACTGAGAGTCGGTGCAGTAGTTATGTAATGGGGAGGTTTTAAACCACGACAGAGTGGTTAGATTTCAACCATCTCAGATTTATAAGGAGAACTACAGCTATTGGGAGAGTGAAAACGTCCATCCCTAATATAGTATGTAGGTGGAGGCTACTAAGGAGGCTAGAGTACAATAAGTCCTAAGTCTTAGTGAGTCGGGGAACAAATTAAACATAGAGAGGTACACTATGAAAGAAAATAAATTAGGTAGAAAGTTTGCAAACACTTGGAGTCCACCACCTAGGATTAGGAGTAAGGGGAATCACAAGTTTTTTACAAGGATGGCAAACAAGGGTGTTAGAAAGTATGCTAAATTGATGATTAAACTTGGGGAAGTATGCAATTTAGATAAGCAATCTGACTGTAAATCAGATGTCGAATGACATAGTAGGTGCAAATCCTACCTTCCTCACCAACTTAAACAAAAGGAGGGATAGAACACATGATTAAAATAACTATATTATTGTTCATCGTATATTCATACATATCGTTTTACGATGAATGGAACACTTACTTATTTACGAGGTAAAAATGGAATGGAAGGATATGGTCACTAAGACTATCTTAGAAGACAAGGTAGTAATCAAATATCAAAGTGACTCTAAAGATGAATTAATAGCTATTGAAGATATGCATTCTCAGCATCTAGTCAATGCTATATATAAAGCAGTCAGAGAAAACAATCAAATAATCTTTGAGGTACATAAGATTCAAGTAGAGAAGGTCGTATGGAACATATAGATGATATAAAAGAAGAAATAAATGATTGGAATAACTTCATATTTGCTAGGCAAAAAGTAGCACAGGAAGAGAAACAAAGGAAGAAGCACAAGGAACACTTGAAAAGAGTAGAAGAACTACACAAACAAGCAAGGAGGTAAATGAGAGTATACATAGTAAGGAATATGTTGGATGATGAGTTCATTGATGGTGAATTCAATCAGAATTCTATACTAGGTATTTTCAGTACAAAGAATTATTTCACGCTCTTTCATATAGTGAATGATGCTATAGATGCTTTTACGCTCGCTTTTACTGAGTTACCTAACAATACTGGCGTGTTTTTTACACGTGGAGGGAAGATAGAGTTCGATCCAGACGATACAACAGAAGATCCAATTACTTTTGAGTCTAATCTCATAGAAATAACAGAGGCACTAGCTTCCTACCTAAATGAGGGGATTGATTGGAAGATGTGGATCATGAAAAGAGATAAGATATGGTGGACTCATTTAGAAAAACCATACTTGCTAAATTAATATGACTAACTTATTAATAGCTGTAATAGCCTTGTTATTATCAGCAAACTTTATACTTGATACAGACACACCATGTCCGGTAGAATGGACTGATGATCTGAGAAACCACCAGGAAAGGATGGACAAGTGCAAGCTAACGAGTCGAAACAAGTACTTGGAGTGGGTGCTAAAGGATTGACTGTGTACATAGTGACAACACTATTGACCTATAAGACAAAAGATAAGTACAATGGGTTTATAGTTAAAGTAAAGGAGAAAGTATGAATATGTGGCTATTAAATTTACCAGACATACTCGTATTCTTTGCAATATGGGGATGTGGATTACTTACAGGTATATTCATAATGGTACTAGGTACTATGATGTTTTGTTGGGGAGGTGGAGCAATCCACATTCGATACACTAAAGACGAAATCGTAGGTGAGAAATTACACTTTTAATACAAGGAGATAATGACGTTCATTGTATATACAGCAGTATTCAGTTGTTTAGTCTATATAGTCAGTTTACATTGGTTATTTATTTTCATATAAAAAAAGGAAGGCATGAACATATTTGAAGAACAGAAGAAACTAGAAGAAGATATGATTGAATTCGGAATTGAGAAGTTCCGTAAACAGGTGAGGGAAGCAAAGAGTTCTTCCTCAGAGTCAACATCTTTACATGGCATTCTGTTAATGAAACAGAGTGTGGACAAGTTTTCCAGAAAGATAGATTCCTTTGTCGGTGAGGCATTACAAGGTGGAGCAGGAAGAAAAGCCCTAGCAGCACCCTTCCTTGCCATGTTGGACTCAGAGGTGTCAGCATTCATTACTTTAAGATCAATCATGGATGGAATATCCAAGTCACAAAAGCTAACGAACTTAGCCTTTAAGATTGGACAATCATTAGAAGATCAAGTAAAGTTCAACTTATATAGAGATGGAGACAAGCACTACTTTGATTATTTAATGAAACAAGTAGGAAAAAGGTCAGCATCTCGCCACTATCGGAGGTACGGACTACTAAAACATTGTAAACACAAGATAGATGTAGAACATACCGACACATGGACAGTCACAGAACGTATCCAAGTAGGATTAAAGTGTGTAGACTTGTTAGTACGTTCAACTGGTCTAGTTAAGGTAGTGACCATGACCAAGGGTAGAAAGAAAAAGGAATTAACTATCCTTCCTACTGCCACTACATTAGATTGGATTGAAAAGATCAACAGTAAGGGAGAACTACTTAGTCCAGCATACTCTCCAATGGTATGCACACCCTTAAATTGGACCTCACCCTATAGTGGTGGGTACTTAACAAAAAGAATTGGATTTATCAAGACTAGCAACAAGAATATAGCTAGTGAATTAGCCTATCACGACATGAAACAAGAGTATAGTTGTGTAAATGCTTTACAAAGTACTACATGGAAAGTAAATAAGAAAGTATTTCAGGCCATGTCGGAAGCATGGGAGCAGAGGATAACTATTGGATCATTACCAGATAGGACTGAGGCCACTATCCCACCATGTCCAGCCAGTAAGGGAATGAAGAAGGCAGACATGGACGAAGAGATGTACAAAAAGTTCATAGATTGGAAAACTATTGCATCAGAGTGCTATGCAGAGAACGTAAGGAGAAAGTCTAAGATACTGCAATTCATGAGAACCATTAAAATGGCAGAGAAATTTTCTAAGTATGATAGTTTCCATTTTCCCTATCAAGTAGACTTCAGAGGTAGAAAATATACTGTCTCATCCTTTCTCACACCACAAGGTACAGAGTATGCGAAGGCACTACTAACATTCTCCAAGAGTTTACCAATCAAGAATCAAGAACAGGCAGATTGGTTAGCCATACATGGAGCAAACTGTGCCGGAGTAGATAAACTCACCTTAAAAGATAGAGTGGATTGGGTCTACGAAAATGAAGAATCAATACTAGGTTCAGCAAAACATGGCCTAAACTGTGAATTCTGGAAAAAGGTTAGTGATCCTTGGTTATTCTTAGCGTTTTGTTACGAGTGGGCAGGATTTAAGAGGGAAGGTTTTGGTTATAAGTCAAGTTTACCTATAGCCTTAGATGGTAGCAACAATGGGCTACAACATTACTCAGCGATGTTGCGATGTAAAGTAGGTGGTCACGCAACAAATCTTATGGATAAAGAGCAACCACAAGACATATATCAAGATGTCGCTGACCATGTACTAAGAGAAGTAAGAAGAGAGATGGAAGAGGGAGATGAGATGGCAGAGAAGTGGTTAAATTCTGGACTCATCAATCGTAAGATGACTAAACGACCTGTCATGGTAGTACCATACGGAGGTACAAGATTTAGTTGTAGAAGTTACGTAGAAGAGTATGTGAGAGATTGTATATATGAGGGACTTGATTATCCTTGGGATAAAAATCTTCCTTTGTATGTACCTGTGAACTGGATCACGACTAGAGTGTGGACTGCAATTACAGAGGTAGTAGTGAGTGCAAAGGAGGCTATGGATTGGATTAGAAAAGTCTCAAGCATAATGAGTAAAGAAAATTATCCCTTGATATGGTGGATACCTTCTGGTATGGTAATACATCAACAGTACAAGGATATTTCTAAGAAAAAAATATTCACACATATTGATGGAATCCTAATCAAACCTACTGTACAGATTGAGGATGATTCAGGAATAGACAATAGAAGATCAGTCAATGGTTCAGCACCTAACTTTGTACATTCTTTAGATGCCTGTGCCTTGACCTTCACAGTAAATATGTGTGTAGATGCAGATATACAATCATTCCAAATGATACATGATTCATATGGAACACACGCATCAAACACACCTCAGTTAGCACAGCTATTAAGAAAAGCATTCGTTAAACTGTACCAAGAGTTTGATCCTCTTGAAGAGTTTAAACAGGCAGCTTTGGAAGTGGTTGATTATGTTCCCAACCCACCAAAGAGAGGAGAGTTAGATATAACAGAAGTACTAGATTCTAAATACTTCTTTTGTTAATTAACTACCCTTATAGTATTCAAGTTAATTAATAATTTGAATTTTAATCAATAACACAACCATTTAAGGAGGATATAAATGGCAGATAGACAAGTATCACCATCTGGAAAGGTGGCGTGGGCATATCTTGAACGACCTAACACAAAGTTCTCAGAAGAAGGAGAGTATCAGTTAGCGTTTACTATGCCACGTAAGGAGGCCAAGAAGTTCATGGCTACTATAGATGAGTGGATGGATTCCTCTCAGAAAGAGTCAGGTGCAAAGAAACTGGCTAACCCACCATACAAAGAGGATGGTGATGACGTACTGTTTAAGTTTAAGCAGAAACCTTTCTTCAAATCCAAGAACGGAGAGAAGAGGAAGGCCACAGTTCGTTTGATTGATGCAAAGTTAAATCCTTGCAATGTTTCCGTTGGTCGTGGTTCGGATGTGAAGGTATCATTCCGACCTAACTTTTGGCATGTTCAAGGTGGAGCAGGTGTCACATTGTATATGGATGCCGTACAGGTCATCAATTTAATTCCTTATAATCCTATCTCAGATATGGGTTTTGAAGAGGAGGAAGGTTACGAAGATTCCTCTGAGGCTGTCTCGGCTGAGTTCAAAGAAGAGGATGAGGACTTCTAAAGGTTTTCGTAACCAATTTGAAGAGAGACTAGGTTCCTTCCTAGAGGAAAAACGTATAGCTTATGAATATGAAACACTTGTTCTAGGCTATACGTTGGAAGGAAAATACAAACCAGATTTTATTCTGCCGAATGGAATAATCATTGAGGCAAAAGGATTTTTTAGACTCACAGCACAGAGAATTTTGAAAGCAATTAAGAAACAACATCCTGACTTAGATATTAGGCTTGTCTTTTACGATTGTAATAAAAAAGTTCAAGGTTCTAATCTAACATGTAAAGCGTGGGCTACAAAATATGATTTTAAATTTGCAAACAGGAATATTCCAGAAGAATGGATAGAATAGATAGAACAGAAACTAAATATATTATTATACATAGTAGTCAGACACCACCTAGTAAAAATCTTGATGTTAAAGATATGAATAAACTTCATAGACAGAAAGGGTTTTTAAATGTGGTGCATCATCTTATCATAAAGAGAGATGGTAGCGTAGAAACAGGTAGACACCTTGAAGAAGTGGGAGCACACACAGAGGGATATAATGATACATCTGTATCAGTATGTCTGGTCGGTGGAACTGCCATAGATTCAGAGTTGGAACCTCGTTTAAATTATACATCAAAGCAATGGCAGGAATTAAAAGAGAGTGTCATGTGGCTGAGATATACTTATCCTCAGTCCTCTATCTTAGGTTTTAATGAGATAGAAACCACTCAACTTTCTCCGTACTTTGATGTTCAATCATGGTTAGACTTCTAAAAACAGGAAGGGAGTATGGGTAAGGGTATTAAGAATAGAGGAACTCAGGTTCACCATTTAAGGAATAAATTAAATAAAAAATTTAAGTGGGAAGATGAACTTGATATGGAAGAGACATACACGTTCCGACAAATGAGAACTTTCGTTGATAGGGATGACTTGTCAGGAAAGAATTATAAGGTTGATGATACTAAGGTTCAATTTGATGCTTCAACTTTACCGGAGGTACTAGATCAAATGAAGTACTTTTTAGTAAGTTGTGGATTTACGTATGTCAAAACATTAACAGCAACATCTAAACTAGATGATAAAACATGGAACTCTTCGGAAGAGAGAGTATAGATAGAGAGGACTCTACATTAATTGAGCACATCCCTTGTCCTAGCTGTGGATCTCAAGATAACCTTGCCATGTATGATGATGGTCATGGTTACTGTTTCACACCCGGATGTGGTTACCACCAAACAGAAGTTGGTGAAACATCAATTACACAAAGGAAGGAAAAAATGAAAATGGATTTTGTAACTGGAGAAAGAACACCTCTTCAGAAACGATGCCTATCTCAAGACACAGTTAATAAATGGGATTACCAAATTGGAACTTTCAAAGGTAAGAAAGTACAGATTGCTAATTATCGTAAGGCAGGGTCAGGTGAGGTAGTCGCTCAGAAATTACGTTTCTCTAATAAGGATTTTTTATTTATTGGAGATACTAAACAGGCAAATCTTTTCGGTAAACATCTTTTCTCTAAGGGGAAAATGATTGTAGTTACTGAGGGAGAGATTGATGCCATGTCAGTATCACAAGCACAAGGTAATAAGTGGCCTGTTGTCTCTATATCTACTGGATCAGGTGGTGCAAAGCGTTGTCTTCAACGAGAGATAGAATATTTAGAGGGATTTGAGACTATAATCCTAATGTTCGATCAAGATGAGGCAGGAAAGAAGGCAGTAGAAGAATGTGTTCCTTTGTTTTCACCAGGAAAAGTAAAGATTGCACACTTACCTCTCAAGGATGCGAGTGAAATGTTGCAGGAAGGTAAAGAAAAAGATATTATCTCTGCTATTTGGTCTGCTCAAGTATGGAGGCCGGATGGAATTGTAGATGGAAGAGATCTCTGGCACTTAATATCCTCAGAGGATACTGTAGAATCATTTCCCTATCCTTACTCTGGTCTAAATAGTATGACTCAGGGACTAAGAAGAGGTGAAATAGTCACGATCACAGCAGGTAGTGGCGTTGGTAAGTCACAAATATGTCGTGAAATTGGTTACTCAATGATGTTACAAGGACAGAAGTTGGGTTATCTTGCATTGGAAGAGAACAATAAACGTACCGCATTAGGTTTTGTTGGCCTATACTTAAACAAACCAATCCATCTACAGAATGTAGAGTGTACAACTGAAGAATTAAAAGAAGGATTTGACAATGTAGTAGGTACAGGTAACTTATTTTTGTATGATCATTGGGGAAGTGTGGAACCGGAGCATCTATTTAACAAGATTAGATACTTGGTACGAGGAATGGAATGTGATTGTATTATACTAGATCATATCAGTATTGTAATCTCAGGTCTTACAAGTGGTGGAGATGAACGTAGAATGTTGGACTTTGTGATGACTAAGTTACGGAGTCTAGTAGAAGAATTACAATGTGCCTTGATACTTGTATCACATTTACGTAGACCAAGTGGAGATAGAGGACATGAAGAGGGAGTACAAACATCTCTCAATCAGTTACGAGGTACTCATGGAATAGCACAACTGTCTGATATTGTTATAGGTTGTGAGAGAAATCAACAGAGTGAGGATCATCCAAACTTGACCACAGTAAGAATTCTAAAAAATAGGTGGACAGGCGAGACAGGAATATGTAATGCGGTAGAATACTCAAAGGAAACTGGAAGAATGGTAGAAGTTTCAACAGATAATTTTGAAATAGAAGAAGTCACAGATAATCAAGATTTCTAACGGAAGGAAAAAATGGAAGAGGTAATTTTAGATTTAGAATCAGATGGTTTACTAGATACTATAACAAAAATTCATTTGTTAGTATATAGAAACCTAAGTAATGGTGAACTAACTATTGCAGATTCAGATTCAAAAATTAAAAGTGCTCTATTAGATTTACAAGATAAAAAAATAATAGGACACAATATATTAGGGTTTGATCTGGTAGCACTCAAAAGATTGTATGGATTTACGATCCCTATAGAACAGACACTTGATACTTTAATACTTTCAAGATTAATTTATCCTAATCTAAGAGAAACAGACTCAAAGATTCGTAAGATTGAGGCTAAACTTTGGGGAAGTCACTCGCTCAAGGCATGGGGAGAAAGATTAGGTTCCTTTAAGGGTACATATTCACAACAAGAGGATGCCTTTACGGAACTCACACCTGAGATGCGTGATTATTGTGTGAATGATGTGCATTTGACAGAGTTACTACATGAATATTTATTAGAGAGCGTACCACCAAGGGACTGTCTAGACTTAGAACATAGAATAGCAGATGTATGTATAAAGCAAGAGGAAGTAGGATTTTCTTTTGATGAAGAAAAAGCAGTAGTACTTTATGCCGACCTTGCCGACAGGAGATCAAAGTTATCTAAGAAGTTAGGTGAGGTGTTTGGTTCTTGGATAGTAGATGAGGGACTAAGGAAGAATGGTTCTTATTCTAAGATAAAGATTATAGATTTCAATCCTAATTCTCGTAAACATATTGCTAAAAGATTACAAGAATTAAGAGGATGGATTCCAACAGAATTCACTCCTACAAATGACCCTAAGATTGATGAAAAGGTTTTAAATAAACTTGAGTATCCTGAAGCAAAGTTGATGTCACGATATTTTGTTTTGAATAAACGTATAGCTCAGTTGGCTGAAGGTAATCAAGCATGGATAAAACTATGTAAAAAAGGTAGGCTACATGGAAAAGTCAACACGATGGGAGCACAGACTTCACGATGCTCTCACTCACACCCTAATCTCGCTCAAGTGCCGAATCTTAATGCACCCTTTGGGAAGGAATGTAGAACATTATTTAGAGCAGACTCAAAGATGGATCTTTTGGGTATTGATGTCTCAAGTTTGGAACTGCGTTGTCTTAGCCATTATCTTGCTAAGTATGACGATGGTGCATATGGTAAATTATTGCTTGAAGAAGATATTCATACAACTAATCAGAAAGCCGCTGGTCTATCTACTAGAGATCAAGCGAAAACTTTTATATATGGTTTCTTGTATGGTGCAGGAAATGAAAAAATTGGTCAAATTGTAGGTAAGGGAAAGGTAGAAGGATCTCGTTTAAAGAAAGAGTTCCTTAGTAAAATACCAGCTTTAAAATCTCTAAGAGATGCAGTTCAAAAGAAAGCAGAACAAGGTTTTATAACAGGTTTGGATGGAAGGAAAGTACCAGTACGTTCTAGCCATGCAGCTTTAAATACATTGTTACAATCAGCAGGAGCAATAATCTGTAAGAGATGGATTGTTGAAATGCATTCTCTTCTTGAGAAGGAATTCAAGTATGGAGAAGATTATAAACAGGTAGCATTTGTACATGATGAAGTTCAACTTACAGTAAAAAGGGAACATGCAAAAAGGATCGGTGATCTTGCAGTCAAAGCAATCGGTATCGCAGGAGAGAGGTACAGTTTTAGAATTCCCCTCACAGGAGAGTTCAAAACAGGACCAACTTGGGCTACCACACATTGAAGCATCTGCATTTGGTATGGCAGGAGAAGAAATAGTAAGGTATCTTTTACACATGTGGAATTATTCTATGTGTGTTCCTTTAGATCCATCATCACCATTTGATTTAGTAGTTAAGGATGGAGAAGATTGGATCACTATACAGATAAAACATTCTAAGTTAAATTATTTACCTCTGACAAGAGAGGCAAAATTAAATGGAGTAAGGATAAAGAAAGAATATAAGAAGGGAGATTTTGATTATTTATTTGCATGTCAATTTCCATATATTTATATTGTACCTTGGAGTCAGATGAAAAGTCATTCAAGATTTAACTTCAAGAAACATGAAGAATATCGTCATGACTTAACTAACATATTAACATACACAAACAAAGTAAATTTAGAAAAGGAAGAGAATGAGAGAGTTATTAATTGATGCAGACATATTTGTCTACAAAGCAACTAGACTTTCAGAAAGGGAAATTAATTGGGGAGATGATTCTTGGACTCTCCATTGTGATTTTGCAGAGGTCAAGACACTTATTGATAATCAGATATGGAAGGTACAGGAAGGAACACAAGCAGACGAGGTTCTATTATGCTTCACTCATAAAAGAAATTTCAGGAAAGAAATAAATCCAGAGTATAAAAGTAATAGAAAGGGTGGAAGGAAACCAATGTGTTTTATTCCCGCTATGGATTATTGTAAAGAAGCATATCCTTACAAAATGTTTAACTGGTTAGAGGCAGATGATGTTATAGGCATTCTAGCTACCGAAAAATCTAAAGATGAAAGAATAATTGTTAGTGAGGATAAGGACTTACTAACTATTCCAGGTTTACATTGGGATTTTAAAGAAGAAAAAGTTTTTGAATGGAAAGATAAAGATGCTAATTATAAATTCTTTTATCAAGCGTTGATAGGAGATTCCACAGATAACTACAAAGGTTGTCAAGGTATAGGTCCAATATCTGCCGGAAAAATTTTGGGCGAGAATATAGGTTCGGTTTCAGATATGTGGGAGGGTGTGTTAGAGGCCTTCATTAAATCTGGACAGGGAGAAAAAGAGGCCATTAGAAATTGTAGGATGGCTAGGATATTAAGGGACGGAGAGTATCGAAATGATAAACAGGAAGTAGTACTATGGACACCTCAAGGTGAAGCAGAAATATTTAAGGGAGAGAAATATGTCTAACTATGATATGGATGAGATAGAAAGGAAACAATCTCAGAAACAGAAAAAACAATGGAGAGACTATGTGGATAAAAGTTTAGAACATCCACTAGATAATAGATATTCTTCTCAAGAAGGGTTCGGAAGAGATGATCAGGATAACATTAAAAATATTCTGAGATCTTCCAAGCCTACACAACAATGGGATGCACAGACTCAGAGTTATGTAACTGTAGTAAAGGATCACATCGAAGCAGAGAATGAAAAGATGACTCTTGATCCAGTTGGTTATGAGTTATATAATGCTCCTGAAAATACACTACCACCAGGAAATAAAGATCGTCCAAGATTAGAAAAGGAAGAAGTAACTAATCCCAAACACTATGATAAAGTAGGATTTGGGATTCAACCTTTGGAGTATATTACTGCCAATGAATTAGATTTCTTGGAAGGTAATGTGATTAAATATGTATCACGTTATCCCCATAAAGGAGGCTTAAACGATTTATTAAAAGCTAGAACTTACATTGAAAAGCTTATAGAAAGAGAGAGGATAAAAGATGAATAAATTACCTACACAATATCAACAGTATATACATTTGTCTAGGTATTCCCGATGGGATTATACAAAGAGTAGACGAGAAACTTGGGAAGAAACAGTAGGTAGATATTTTAATTTCTTTGAGACACATTTAAAATTACAATGTAAGTATTCTGTTCCGGCAGATGTAATAGAAGAAATCAAAAATGCAGTACTTTCCCTGCAAATTATGCCATCAATGAGATGCTTAATGACCGCAGGAGAAGCTCTAGAAAAAGAAAATATAGCTGGATATAATTGTGCGTACCTCCACATTGATTCTCCTCGTTCATTTGATGAGGTTCTATATGTTCTAATGAACGGAACAGGAGTAGGTTTTTCAGTAGAATCTAAACACATTGAAAAATTACCCACAGTACCAGACGAGATGCACCCTACTGACACTCTTATACAGGTGAGAGACTCTAAGTTAGGATGGGCAAAAGCATATAGAGAATTAATTAGTCTGTTATACGTAGGAGTGATACCAGAATGGGATCTTTCAAAGGTAAGACCTGCCGGTTCACCTCTTAAAACCTTTGGAGGAAGAGCAAGTGGACCTGAACCATTAGATAATCTATTCAAATTCACTATTGAAAGTTTTAAAAAATCAAGAGGACGTAAACTAAAACCTATAGAATGTCACGATATAGTATGTAAGGTGGCAGAAATAGTAGTGGTAGGTGGAGTAAGAAGGAGTGCTCTGATTAGTTTGTCTGACCTTGGTGATGATCAGATGAGAACGGCTAAGTCAGGCCGTTGGTGGGAGGAATATCCACAAAGAGCATTAGCAAATAACTCATCTAACTATCATTATAAACCTGACGTTGGTACATTTTTACGTGAGTGGACAGCCTTATATGATAGTAAAAGTGGTGAACGTGGTATCTTTTCTTCTACCAATGCAAAGAAAAAAAGTCTTGAATTGGGGGATAGGAGAGAAGTAAGAGATGACTATGGTACTAACCCATGCTCTGAGATAATATTGCGATCACAAGAGTTCTGTAATCTTTCTGAGGTAGTTGTACGATCTGGAGATAAAACAGAAGATTTAATAAGGAAAGTTAAATTAGCTACCATTCTAGGTACATGGCAGAGTACATTAACTAAATTTAGGTATCTAAGAAATGATTGGAAAGTTAATTGTGAAGAAGAAAGATTACTAGGTGTGTCTTTAACAGGTATTATGGATAACAATCGACTCAATGGAGTTGTGGACGCTGGTAATCTTCCAACATTATTAGATTCTCTAAAGAAAGAAAGTATAAAAACTAATAAAGAGTGGAGTAAGAAATTAAATATCAATCCTTCAAGTGCAATTACATGTGTTAAACCTTCTGGTACAGTCTCACAATTAGTGGATAGTGCAAGTGGTATACATGCAAGACATTCTCCATACTATATACGTACTGTTAGATCAGATATTAGTGATCCATTAGGAAAGTATATGGTAGAGGCAGGAGTACCCTCAGAACCAGACATCACTAATCCTAGTAACGTATTAGTATTTTCATTCCCTATTAAATCTCCTAAAAAATCCACTACAAGGAATCAATTATCAGCAGTCCAACAACTAAAACTATGGGGAATATATGCTAAGTACTGGTGTGAACATAAACCATCATGTACAATTTCAGTTAAAGAAAGTGAATGGCCTGAAGTTGGTGCATTTGTATTTGATAATTTTGATACTATATCTGGTATATCTTTCCTTCCTTATTCAGATCATGTGTATCAACAAGCACCCTATCAAGAGTGTAATGAAAAAGAATATAAAGACTTACTAAAGAGGATTCCAGACTTAGAATGGACAACTTTAAGTGACTATGAAAAAGTAGATCTTACTATTTCTTCACAAGAACTGGCATGTACTGGAAATACTTGTGAAATTCTTTAAAAACAACCTTTATAGAGATAATTTATTATGTTACGTGGAAAAATCGGTAGCTATGGTATAACTCAAGAACTTTTAAACTGGTTAAAAGAGGGTTTCCCTAATAGAATACCCTCACAACTATCTACGAGTTTAGAACAGTTAAGGTTTCTTCAAGGCCAACAAAAAATTATTGAAGTATTAGAAAGTGAATACAATATGAGCACTCAAGAAAATGAAAGCACAGAAACTACAATTAACATTTTAACTTCCCCACAAAAATAATGAGTTGGTTTACCGCAGAACTTAGAAGGCATGTACCTCAAGCTAGAGGACAAGACCTCACTCCCACCGGGTTTATATCTGGAGCAGTTGATGCTAGTTCCCAGTTTGTTGATTTTTCTGTCACGACTTTTGTTAAAGATCCTTTGAGTTTATGGGGTAGAGGTGACATAGGTGAAGGTATTAATAAACTCGGACAGAATATATTTGCTCAAGATGAGGGTAGTCTCTGGGGAAAAGGTAGTCAGATGTTACATAGTTTCCGAGATTTCCGAAAACATCCAGCCTTTGGTTTTGTGGATAAGGGTGTGGACTACATGATTCCAGATAAATATCAAGATGTATTTAAAGGCACACCTCAAATGGGTATACCAAATATACCAATGCCCGGACATGGTGCGGTTAGATACTTAAATGATAGGACACAACAGCTATCATATGTTTATAATAAATTAGATAATTTTCGTTCCTTTGCAAATGAGAAATGGGAGGAACTTAAAGATATGGGAAAACTTCCAGGTGACTTAGCTTCTCTTGCTGATAGAGCTGGAACTGGAGAGGAAGCAGCCAAACCAAAAAAAGTAAAAGGTTCTGGTAGTTTAAAAGGTAAACCAGCAAGATTTGCAATGAATACCGGAGGAAAAAATGAGGGTAGAAGGTCTTTAAAGATTGGCAGATCTGGTAGAGGTGGATCAGGTGGTGATGGAGCAGGTTTCTTTAAGAGTTACAAATCAGGAAGAAGGTCAGAGTAACTAATAATAAAAAAAGGAAGGGAAGTTATATGTTAAAACAGATCAGTCAAAAAAAGATAGAAGAGAATTGGGAGGAATATAAAGGACATATTAAAACTGCATTTGTTTCTACCGAAGGAGGTCACTTACTCACCACTAAAGGTTCTAAAGATATTTATAAAGTTATCTTTGGACTGTTGACAAATCCTTTTAGTAACATTATGCATTTGTGGATTGATGATACAGAAGATTATCTCTTACTAACACAACTACAGCAATGTGGATTTACAGGAAAAAAAACTCTTGTACTAAATTCTAATACTAGAACTAAAGAGGTAGATGATGAGACTAGATCAAGGTGGTATTACGATTCGTATAAAACAATAAGTAAGTTTGCAAAAGAAAATGATTGTGTAGGAATGTATTGCTATAGTGATTTAGAATACTTTGCTAAGATGGCAAAGGAAACACAAGAATGGAGTAATGTTATTACTCGTTACCAATTTTATTTCCCATTAAACTAATATGAAAATATATACTGAAATAAATTATGAATGGCTAGATGGTCAATTAGTAAAAACTTCTTCCAAGTCCTTTGAATACTCTGGTAATATCTCTGAGTGTAAAGGTGGTGGAGGTCCAGTACAAGCAATTATAGAACCAGTAGCCTCTGTTACAAATGCAGTCACACAAGGAGTAACTGATTTTGTAGATCAGAATACAGATAGTATTGCAAATTCTTCTGAGATACAACAGTTAGGACAGAATCTTAATCCTGTAAATGCTTTTTCTATGCTGACTAATGCACTTGGTATAGGAGATGGACTACCAGGTTTAGAAGATGTTGTTCCAGCATCATCGAAACCAAAAGATGATCCATCGTATGCAAAAGGTGTAGGTGGAAAGGCAATAAAAAATAATCCTTTCTTATCCATTCAAAAGGGGAAACAATTTGCCAGAGCATCTTCCCAATTTAGACGACCTACTAATAGTTTATCATAACCAATGGAATATATTAGTGTAGATGATAGTAATGAGGACATGGAGTTAGGTTATGCTCAAGGAATGTATGTCAACCTAGAGTCAGATAGATCTCCATTCTTAGAAAGAGCAAGGGCATCCTCAGAACTTACTATACCTTCACTTTTAGTAAGTGTTGGACATCATGGTTCCTCTATTCTTCCTACCCCATATCAATCTATAGGTGCAGAAGGAGTAAATAATTTATCTAGTAAATTACTTCTATCTCTTATCCCACCTAATGCACCCTTTTTCAGATTAGTAATAGACGATGCAGAATTAGAAGAGTTAGTAGCAGATCAAAGAGGAGAAGCAGAGGAAGCTCTAGCAAAAATTGAACGGATGGTAGCTCAAGAAATTGAGGTACGTGCATTACGTGTTCCTATTTCTGAGGCATTAAAACATTTAATAGTAGCAGGTAATGTCTTAGTCTATCTACCAGAAAAAGAACAGATGAGAGTTTTTAAACTGGATAGGTATGTTGTTAAAAGAGATTCAATGGGTAATGTGTTGAAGATAATTGTTAAAGAAACAATGTCTCCATTATCCTTACCGGACAAAGCTAAATATCTGGTAGCCGAAGTAGATGAAGATGAAATACCTAAAACAAGTATTGATCTTTTCACCTGTGTTAAATGGACAGGTAGGAATTGGAAAATACATCAAGAAGTAGAAGGTAAAATTATACCTGGAAGTGAGGGATCATTTCCAAAAAATAAAAATCCATTCATTGCTTTAAGATTCACACATATTGATGGTGAAGATTATGGTAGAGGATTTGTAGAAGAATATATAGGTGATTTAAAATCATTAGAAACTTTAACTAAGGCGATTGTAGAAGGTAGTGCTGCTGCTGCTAAGATATTATTCTTAGTACGACCTAATGGAACTACACGAATTAAGACACTCGCAGATTCTCCAAATGGAGCAATAGTAAGTGGTGATAGTCAAGATGTATCCACACTACAATTACAAAAGTCTGCTGATTTCCGAGTTGCTCAAGAGACAATAAGAACATTATCTGAAAGATTGGGACGAGTATTTCTTATGAACTCTTCGGTTCGTAGAGATGCGGAACGAGTAACGGCAGAAGAGATAAGAATTGCATATCAAGAATTGGAAATAGCATTGGGTGGAGTTTACTCAATTCTATCTCAAGAATTTCAGTTACCATTGGTGCAACTTATCATGAATAAAATGAAGAAAGAAAAGAAACTACCTCCATTTCCAGATGATTCATTGAAGCCTATGGTAATCACAGGAGTAGAGGCATTAGGAAGAGGTCAAGACTTAAATGAATTGGCAGGATTCCTTCAACATCTTTCACCTCTTGGACCTGATGTTGTTATGCAGGAATTAAATGTTAGTGAATATATAAATCGGTTAGCGGCCTCACTTGGAATTGAATCTGACGGGCTAATTAAATCTGATGAACAGAAACAACAAGAAGCAGAAGCGAGGAAACAACAACAAGAATCTATGCAGGAAAGACAAGTAATGGGTGATGTAGTAACTAAAGTTGCTCCAGAACTAGCCAAAAGTGAAATGCAAAATCAACAATAATAAAAAGGAAGGTATAATATGGCAGATACTAAAGTAGTAGAAACACACGAAGACGAAGCTCCCGAAAGTCAGGAGCATGTTCAAGCAATGATAGACAAAGCGGAACGTGTTCAAAGTGTTCCAAGAGAAGACGGGAAACCTAAGTGGTTACCAGACAAATTTGAGAATCCAGAAGATTTAGCAGAAGCATACTCTCAATTAGAACAGAAATTATCATCTGGAAGTACACCAGTTCAGGAGGAACAAGAAGAAACTCCTCAACTAGCAGATATAAATGAAGTAACTAAAGCAATGCAAACTCAAGGATTAGACTTTGCAAAATATGCAACTGAGTATGCACAGCAAGGTGAAATAAGTGCTGAGTCATATGATGAATTAGCTAAAGGTGGGATGACTGCTGAAGTTGTAGATACGTGGATAGCTGGTCAAGCTGCTATAGCAAATCAAATAACAGAAAGAGCATATGAATCTGTAGGTGGACAGAAAGAATATAATGATCTTGTCGAGTGGGCAAAGACATCCCTACCAGAGAGTGATATAGATTCTTTCAATAGAGCAATAGAGAATACAAATACAGATGATGTTCTCTTTGCAATTAAATCTTTACATGCAAGGAAAAATTTAGAAGTTGGTGAGACTCCAACTCTATTACAGGGCGATACAGGTGGTAAAAGTAGTAGTAGTTCTTATAAATCAGTAACTCAACTGACGAAGGCTATGCAAGATCCTCGGTATCAAAATGACCCTGCTTACAGGGATGAAGTGACTGAGAAATTAGCACAATCATCCATTATGTAATACTCCCAAAAATACTACACAGAGTAAATTTTAGCCCATTGAGGTGGATAACTTTGATTGAACGGATGTGGTTATAAATGGAGATTTTTATAATCAAAATGCTAGAATTAATCTAGTATAACTTTAATCAATAAGGAAAAATATGGCACTTCAAGGAGCCTCAAACGCTTTGGACGCTGCGGCACAACGTAGTGGACAAACTAATGCGGATGGTGACGTAAGGAATTTATATTTAAAACTTTACGCTGGTGAAGTCATGACAGCTTTTCAGACGAAAAACATCATGATGAACTACTGCCGAGTGCGGTCAATCAAGAAAGGTAAGTCTGCCCAGTTTATTATGACGGGTAAATACCGAGCCGCAGAATATCACACACCTGGAAATGAGATCATGCCAGATGTGGTAGCAAAGAATGCTGAGAGAGTAGTCTCAGTTGATGATCTCTTAATCGCTGCACAATTCATCCCTAATATTGATGAAGCAATGCAACACTTCGACATCCGTTCAGTCTACACACAGGAATCGGGCTATGCTTTAGCGAAAGCGGCTGACCAGAATATCCTTCGTATGGCTGTTAAAGCTGCACTTACTACTAATAAGGAACGTGCAAGTAAAATGATTCAAGATTATGATTCATGGGATGAAGAAGATTTCACAGCAAACGTGGCTTTTGCCGCTAATTTTGCCAATTCAAAGAAGGCCGCCTATTTTATGGAAGGCTTAATTGAAGCCAAACGTGTACTTGAGAGTGCAGGAGCACCTCTTGAGGATCTCGTTTGTGTGATGGCAACCGATCAATATTACTCGTTGTTTAAGACAGTATCAAATAGTGAAGCTGTCTCTGCTTTAACAATGTTTAATAGAGATGTAGGTGGAGGTGGATCAATTAAGGATATTGATCTTCCAACGATTGCGGGTATTCCTGTAGTTAGAACTCCACATCTTGGAACTTTAGGTGCTTCGGCATGGACAGGTTCTCTGTGGACTACTGCTGACCCTGCTATTTCAACTGGTCAAGCACCACTTGCAAATACTGCGGGATCAGGTAGGGCTGCTCATTACAATCTTCCAGCAGCTTATACAGCCGCCACCGCTTCAGGTAGTAATACTGGTGCTGTAGGAGGTCTTGACGGCACATCTGCTGTTAATCTAGAGGATGAATCTCTCAAGGTTCGTGCTTTAGTGATGCATAAGGATGCTGTTGCAACTGTGAAACTGATGGACTTGTCCGTTGAGTCTGAGTATCAGATTGAACGTCAGGGTACTCTGATTGTTTCTAGGTATGCAATGGGGCATAACGTACTACGTCCAGCAATGGCTGTAGCACTTACGGCTCCAGCAGCATAAACTAAATTGAGGGCAACAGGAGGATCTCTTCCAAACGGAGTGACCCTTCCTCATTCCAGTTCCTCCTGCTCTGCCCTCTTTTTTTCTCTCCCTTTTCTTTTTACCTTTCACATTATATTATATGGCAACATTACTAAACACATCTAAACTAGATGCTGTCAATTCAATTCTTATTGGAACTGGTGAAGCACCCGTTAATACATTAGGTTCTGGATTACAAGAAGCAGAGATTGCTGAAGTAATTTTAGATAATATTAGTAGAGAGGTACAAAGTATAGGATGGACATTTAACACAGATCTACGTAAGACTTTAGCAAGAAATACTGCTGGAAATATAAATCTTCCTGCTAATTGTTTAAAGGTAGACGTAACTTCAGTTCTCAGAGACTATGATACAGACGTAGTAGAACGAGGAAGAAAGTTATATGATAGAGTAACTAATTCATTTGTTTTCACAAAAGATATTACTACAGATATTGTAATCCTATTGGCTTTTGATGAGTTGCCTGAAGTAGCACGAAGATATATTACTTTAAGAGCAGGAAGAAAGTATCAAGAAAATATAATAGGATCACCAGCATTATCTCAACTACAGGCCGATGAGGAACAAATTGCTTTAATGGCTTTACGAGAAGCAGAAGCAGAGGTAGGAGACTACAACATATTCGACCATTACGACACATATAGACATTTAGACAGAAATATATCCGCACCTTCTTCTACATTAATTTAATAAATTTATGGCATTAGTATCGAAATCTATACCAAATCTTATTAATGGGGTTTCTCAACAACCTCCTGAGATAAGATTAGCTACCCAATCCGAAGTACAAGAAAATGGAATATCATGTGTAGCAAATGGCCTAGAAAAAAGACCCGGTACTACAGTAGCACAGAAGATTTTAAGTAGTGTAAGTGGTTCATTTCATATTCATTCAATACGAAGAGATGAGGATGAATCATATACTGTTTTGCTTGGAGGTACTAATGGTGCAGCTTCAGATAAATTTCTGAGAGTTTTCGATAAGGATGGA
>TARA_R110002020_G_scaffold109430_15_pt1 | contig 26387 bp, 22 predicted proteins | sample TARA_R110002020 | Tara Oceans TARA_R110002020 (sample SAMEA4396489) | marine metagenome | biome: Westerlies Biome; feature: [MES] marine water layer (ENVO:01000295) within the mesopelagic zone...; material: water (ENVO:00002006), including particulate matter (ENVO:01000060)...
TCATGCCGTCGGACAACTGGTCGAGCAGCGTCATCGCCGCCGTCTCGGCCACCGATTTGAGGACGATCGCCGGATCGCTGGACGGCGCGTGCACCGCCACTGCGGAAGTGAGATTGCCCAATCGCTTGAGCTCGGACTTGAGCTCGGCTTCCATGCCGAAGGGTGCGCGCAGCTTGATTTCCACCAGCCCGCGCTCATGCCCCTCGCGGATCATGCGGTTGATCGTGGCCGGTGAGATGCCCATGTGCCTGGCGATCTCGGCCTGGGAGCGGTGCTCCTGGTAGAACAGCACCAGCACCTGATAGATGCGCCGCAGCCGTTCGCTTTCTGAAAAGAGAGGAGACGCCATCCGGTCAGCCCCTCGCCTTGCTGCTGTTGAGAAGATGGTCGGCGGTGACCGCCACCAGCAGAATGCCGCCGCGGATGATGTCCTGCCAATAGACCGGCACATCGAGCAGGATCAGCGACGAGGTGACGAGCGACAGCAGTCCCGCCCCCAGCACCGCCCCGGCGATTGTGCCCGATCCGCCGTTGAGACTGGCGCCGCCGATCACCGCGGCAGCGATGACGCTCAGTTCCATGCCGATGCCGAACTGCGGGGTCGCCGCGCCGAAACGGGCCATGTAGACGACCCCCGCCACGCCGGCCAGAGTGCTGCAGATCGTGGCACAGATCACCTTCGTGCGGTTGGTGTTGATCCCCGAGAAGCGCGCGGCCTTTTCGTTGCTGCCGGTGTAGTAGACCCGCCGGAACAGCGTCGACCGTCGCAACAGCACGTCGAACAGGGCGATCAACGCGAAAAAGATGACGATCACGAAAGGCAGGCCCTGGATCGTGCCCTGGCCGATGAACTTGAAGCTCGGCGGCAGCGAGAACAGCGATTGCGGCGTCCCCCGCGTGATCAGCAGGCAGAGACCGCGGGCGATGACCATGAAGGCCAGCGAGACGATGAAGAAATGCAGCCCGACGCGGGTGACGATCTGCCCCATGATGAAGCCGATGAGGCCGCAGCAGGCGATGGCGATCAGGCTCGCGGTCCAGGGATCGAGCCCGGAGAGGAACAGCGCCCCGCCGATCACCATCGCCAAGCAGACGACCGAGCCGACCGACAGATCGATGCCTCCGACGATCAGCAGGATCGTCATGCCGATCACCACGATGCCTTCGATGGAGAAGGACAGCATGATCGCCCGCATGTTCGACCAGGTCAGGAAATAGGGCGAGGCGAAGCTCATCACCACCGAGATCAGGATGATGATCGCAAGCAGGCCGAATTCGCGGACCCGCACGAGACGCTTGAGGGGATGGATCGTGTCACTGCTCATCGGGATGCACTCGAAATCTCCTGGGAATGGTCGACAGGCCCGGCCCGGGCGGACCCGAGGCCGGAGGCCAGATGCATGATGTTTTCCTCGGTCATGCCCTCGCCGCTGACTTCGCCGGCGACACGGCCTTCGTGCAGCACCACGATCCTGTCGCTGACGCCGATCAGTTCGGTCATCTCGGAGGAGATCATCACGATGGCGCTGCCCTGGTCGGCAAGCGAGCGGAGGATGGCATAGATCTGCGCCTTGGCCCCGATATCCACGCCGCGCGTCGGTTCGTCGACGAACAGCACCTTCGGCTCCACCGCCAGGAGCTTGGCCAGCGCCACCTTCTGCTGGTTGCCGCCCGATAGCGTGCCGACGCTTTGGTGCACATCGGCGCAGCGGATCCCCAGCCGGTCACGCATCGCTTCGGCCTGCGCCGCCTCCGCAGTGCGGTTGACAGCCAGCCTGCCGGAGACGCGGCGGAGATCGAGCGCGGAGATGTTCTGGGCGATCGACAGATCGAGGAAGATGCCGCTGCCCTTGCGGTCCTCGCTCAGATAGACGATCCCCTGGGATATGGAGGAGAGATAATCGGCCTGGGAGATTTCCTTGCCATTGTGAAAGATCCTGCCGGACCTTCGCTTGCTCAGGCCGCAGATCGCCTGCGCCGTCTCGGTGCGCCCGGAGCCGATGAGGCCTCCCAGGCCGAGGATCTCCCCGGGGCGGATGGCAAGGCTGACATCCCTCAGGCAGCCATTGTCGGACAGATTCTCGACCGTCAGGACCGGCTCCGCTTCGGACGCCTCCCGGCGCGGCGGATAGAGGTCGAGCAGCGGACGGCCGACCATCTTGGCCGCCACCTCCTCGGGATCGGTGTTCGCCGCGTCCAGCGTATCGACATAGCCGCCGTCGCGGAACACGGTGATCCGGTCGGCCAGCGCGAAGATCTCGGCCATGCGGTGGCTGATATAGATGATGGCGATGCCCCTCGCCTTGAGCCTGGCGATGATGCGGAACAGGGATTGCGACTCTGTTTCCGACAGCGCCGCCGTCGGCTCGTCGAAGATCAGCACGTCGCATTTGAGCGTCAGCGCCTTGGCGATCTCGACGATCTGCTGGCTGGCGATCGGCAGGTCGCCGACCTTCTCGCCGGCGGGCACCGGGTGCAGTTCCGCCAGTGCTGCTTCGGCGCGCTGCCTGAGATCCGCGGGCTTCATCCACATCGCCCTGCTGGCGTTGGTTTCCGCCATGAAGATGTTTTCGGCCACGCTCATGTCGGGGCAAAGCGCGATTTCCTGATGCACCAGGCCGATACCCAGCGCCTGGGCCGCGGCCGGGCCGGCGATCCGCTGCAATTGCCCCTTCAGCAGGATCTCGCCTCTGTCTGGCTGGAATACACCGCCCAGAATGTTCATCAGCGTCGACTTGCCGGCGCCGTTCTCGCCCATCAGCGCGTGGACCTCGCCCGCCCTGACGTCGAAACGGACATCGGTCAGGGCGCGAACGGTGCCAAAGGACTTCGATATGTTGCGAACGGACAGGACTGGATCTGGCATGATGACCTCGACGGGTGCACGGCACCCGCGCATGAAAGAGCCGGCCGGACATTTCGAGCCCGGCCGGCGGACAGGGCGTGGGGCTACTCGTCGATGCCCTTGGTGCCGCGGCGCTTGAGATAGCTGTCCCAGTAGAAGGAATCGGCGTTCTCCGCGGTCACCACCGCATAGCCATTGTCGATGAAGGGGATCTTCATCGGGTTCTTGCCGGCCGCGACATCGCCGTTCATCGGATCGATCATTTCCGGATGGGCGGCCAGAAACAGGGTGATGAAGCCGATATAGCCCTGCATGCCCTGGTTCGGGTTGACCGACCCGAACACTTCGCCGGCCTTGATCATGTCGAGGATCTTGGCGTTGACGTCCGCCGTCATCACCTTGATCTTGCCGCCCAGTTCGACGCTGGCCTGGGCCGCGCCGAGCGCGGAATTGGCTTCCGGCATGAAGATCGCGCCGAGATCGGGATTGGCCTGGGCCATCGACAGGACCGCCTGATAGGCCTTGTTCGGATCCTGGTTCGAAGCCGCGCGCGCCACAAGCTTCATGCCCGGATGCTTCTCCTCCATGCGCGAAATGAACGCGGCGATGCGGCGGTCATGGTTGTCCTGGCCGGGATTCTCCAGCACCGCATATTCGCCCTCGCCGCCCATCGCCTCGGCAACCGCGTCGGCAGCGCCCTGCCCCTCGAGGTCGTTGTTGGACGTGATGAAGGCGGTGCGGTTGGAATTGGGCGAATCCGCGGCGAAGGTGACGATCGCGGTGCCCTGTTCGATCGCCCGGTTGATCGGCTCGATGAACGGATCGGAATTCATCGGATGAACCATGATGCCCTTCGGCTGCCGCGCCAGGATCTGGTCGAAACTGGCGATCTGCTTGGTCACGTCATATTCCGGCGTGCCGGTGTAGATGGTGTCGCAGCCCATCTGCTGCGCCGCCTGCTTGAACATCTCGTAGACCGGGAACCAGTATTCCACGCCCGAAACCATCACGTTCATGGCGTAAAGGTCACCCGGTGCGCACCGGAACGGACCAGGCTCCTCGGCGCGCGTCGGCGCCATGCCGAACGCCAGGCCCAGCACGGCCGCTCCGGCCAGCAATTTACCCAGATTGAGTCTCATCTTGCACTCCTCCCAATTGAACCAAAGTCTGCCGGCTCCTCCCGGTCACGACTGAAAGATATTTCAATTGATGAATTATCTTCCATGTCATAGAATGGATTTCGCGCGCCCTGTCAAGAGCAGCGGCCGCAAGGCGGACCAGAGACCGTTCAGATTCGGTGAAATTTGCCGCGCAGGCTCCGGTCCCGGAGCAACGACAGGGACAGGCGCAACGGTATCCGCGCGGCCATGGCGCCCGCGTGCAATGAATAGCCCAACACAGATTGCGCCCGGATGGTCATCCGGGCGCAATCTGTATCTTGTCGGGAGATGCAATCACCGCCGCGCGTTGAGGGAACGCCCGGCGGCAGTTGCCGGTGTGGCCTATTCGGAGCCCGCGCCTTCAGGCAGCGCCCAGGCTATGACATGGTCCCCGACAGGGGTTTCCATGAAGTGGTGGCCACCCGGCGCCAGCACGATGAACTGCCGGCCTTCCACCTCGAAGGTGATCGGCGTGGTCTGGCCGCCTGCGGGCAGCGTGTCGGTCCACATGACTTCGCCGGTCTCGATGTCGATGGCGCGAATGAGACCGTCCGTGGCCGCGGCGATGAACACCAGACCGCCGGCGGTGACGATGGGACCGCCATTGTTCGGCGTGCCGATCGTGACCGGCAGGTTCGACGGAATGCCGAAGGGTCCGTTGTTCAGCGCCTGGCCGATCGGCTCGTCCCAGAGGGTTTCGCCCGTGGCCAGGTCGATCGCCCGGATGCCGCCATAGGGCGGCTGCTTGCACAGCAGGCCGGTGAAGGCGAGGCGCCAGCCGGCATTGACCGAGATGCCGTAAGGCGCGCCGAGCTGCGGCCCCTGTTCGCCGCCCCCGCCGGAAGGCGAATTGATCGCCGTCGCCTCGACCTCGTCCCGCGGGATGAGCCGGTTGAAATTGGGCATGTCATTGTAGTTGGCGATCAGGATGCCGCGCTCGGTGTCGACTGCCATCGAGCCCCAGTCCTGCCCGCCATTATAGCCGGGGTACTGGATCCAGCGCCCGTCCGTGGTCGGCGGCGTATACATCCCGGCATAGTTGGCCCGGCGGAACTGGATGCGGCACCACAGCTGGTCGAGCGGCGACATGCCCCACATATCCTTTTCCGTGAGCGGATCGAAGGCAAGCGTGTGGTAGGTCGAAAAGGGCTGCACATCCGACAGGTAGTCCTGCTCCACGCCCATGTTGGTGGGCACCTCGCGTTCTTCCACCGGGAACAGCGATTCCCCGGTCTCGCGGTTGAGCACATAGATGTCGCCCTGCTTGGAGGAGACGATGATCGCCGGCACCGTGCCGCCTTCGGTGGGGAAGTCCACGATCGCCGGCTGGGAGCCGAGATCGTAATCCCAGACATCGTTGTAGACCGTCTGGAAATGCCAGACATCTTCGCCTGTGGTCACGTCGACCGCGACGAGCGAAGTGGCGTATTCGTTTTCGAGCTCGGAGCGGTTGGATCCGTAGTAGTCGACCGAAGAGTTGCCGAGCGGCAGGTAGATGTAACCGAGTTCCTCGTCGGCCGCCGGGATCGTCCACATGTTGGGCGTGCCGCGTGTGTAGGTCTCGCCCTCGGCGGGCGCGCCGCGATTGCCCGGATTGCCAAGATCCCAGGCCCAGGCAAGCTCGCCGGTCTCGGCGTCGTAACCGCGCACTACACCTGAAGGCGCATCCTCGCCCTGGCCATCCTTGACCTGCGCACCGACCACGGCGACGCCGCGAACGATGATGGGCGGCGACGTGACGGCATACCAGCCGGGCACGGTTTCGCCGATGCCTTCCTCGAGATTGACCTGACCTTCCACGCCGAAGCCCGGGCAGAGTTGGCCGATCCGCGCATCCACCGCGATCAGCCGCGCATCCAGCGTGCCCCACAGCACGCGGGTGGCGCAGAGCTCGTCCGCTTCCGCATCAGGCACCTCGAAATAGGCGGCGCCCCGGCAGGTTGCGCCATAGGGAATGGCGTCGGTGGGCACCTTCGGGTCATAGCGCCATTCCTCCTTGCCCGTCGCGGCGTTGATCGCCACCATGATGCCCATGGCCGTGCAGTGATAGAGGTTGCTGCCGACCTTGAGCGGCGTGTTCTCGGGCGAGTACTTGTCCTCGGCATCGCCTTGCGGCAGGTCCCCGCTGCGGAAGGTCCAGACGCGCTCGAGCTGTCCGACATTCTCGGGCGTGATCTGCGCCAGCGGCGAATCGCGGGTTCCATGGATCGTGCCGCCGTAGGACGGCCAGTCCTCGCCCACTTCACGGACCGGCAGGGGTTGCCGCGCGGCCGCGCTTTCGTCGGGCTGTTCCGCCTCGACGCCAGCCTCCGGGGCAGATTCCGGGATGGTGCCGGGCGCAGTATCCGACTCCGCGTCCTGATCCGGGGTGGTGGCCTCGGGCGTGGCGGAATCGGGGGTAGCGGGATCAGACGGGGCGGCAGGCACATCGCTCTCTTGCGCGTCTTCCGCCGCGGGGGCCGCCGGGTCAGTGGTTTCCTGGGCCACAGCGGGGAGAGGTCCGCTCGCTGTGAGCAGGATGCCGCCAGCCGCCACAACCAGGAAGGCCGCCATGGCCGCGGCCCGTCCGAGACCATGTCCGCGAACATCGCCGCGTGGCCTGAGCAGCGGAATGGAGATCAGGACCAAGAACAGGATCACGGTCGGAGCGACCAGTCTGGGCACCAGCGCCCATCCGTCCGTCCCGACCTCCCGGAATGTCCATAGGAGGGTAAACAGATAGGTGAGAAGATAGACCCACACGCCGGCACTGGACGTCCTGGCCAGCAGCACGCCGGAGACAAGCAGGCCCACCCCGGCCATCAGGTAGTACCAGGAGCCACCCAGCGCGATAAGCCAGAGGCCGCCCGCCCCCAGCACGATCCCGAGCAAGGTCATCAAGATGCCGACGCTGACAGTATACCAGTACGCTGCGCCTTCCGGCCGGTGGCGGGTGCTTTCGCTGATCATCGTCTCGTCCCTCATTCCTGTCGCGCTGCGTTTGCTGCCGGCATGCGTCCACGGCCGGCGGGCGGCTTCTTGTTAGACGTGAACTGGTGAAGGCCGACTTTGTTCCACAGTAGGCGAGGGAGTTTTCCGGCAGTCCGCGCTGCCGCACAAAACCGCGTTCCTGAGCGGCGCCGCTCAGGCAGCCGCCGCTCTCCGCGCCTCCTCGACCTCACCCTTCGTCCTGCCCATGACGGAAACGGCGCGAGGCGGCGCACCCCCGATTTTTTCGGAACAAACCGCCTCCAACCCTGTTGGCCAGTTATGTGGTCCGCCGTCGAGCCGCTGAAACGGTCCCGCGCATCCCCGGCGGAAGCGCCAGCAGCGGGCTGCGCGCGGCCGGCGGATCGGTGATGTCCGCGCGGACGCCCTGATCCCCTGTCGTCAGTCCCTACGGCGGCGCACTGAAACGAGCAACGCGGCCTGCGTCCGGGCTGCCGCCCGCGTACCGAAGCCGCAGGCCCTCTTGAGCAACACGAATGAGCAGGAACCCAGACTATGTCCTATATCCGGTTCGGCCTGATGATCCTCACCTCCACCGTGGTGATGTTCGTCCTGATGTACCTCAACACCTATGCTTGGGAGCACGTCTTCTTCTCGGAGACGCGCACCTACATGGCGATCCTGATGGGCGCGACCATGGCGATGGTGATGCTCGCCTACATGCTCGGAATGTATTCCAACAGGCGGCTCAACATCGCCATCTTTGCCGGATCCGTGGTGGTCTTCGCGTTGTCGCTGTGGCTGGTTCGCAGCCAGGTGACGGTGTCGGGTCCGAGCTACATGCGGGCCATGATCCCGCATCACTCGATCGCCATCATGACATCCGAGCGGGCACAGATAAGGGATCCCCGCGTCCGCAAGCTTGCCGACGAGATCATTGCGGCGCAGCGGCGTTAGATCGCAGAGATGCGCTACCTCATCGCCGATGTCGCCGACGGCAACGTGGCCGACCGCATCTACGAGGACCCGCCGGCCGAACCGGGCACCGTCGAGACCGCCCTGGCGAACACGCTGATCTCCACCCTCGATCTCGCGCCGATGCCGGAAGCCGAGGCGGACCGCCTGCTGGAGTCGGGACCCCGCTGCCGCTTCAACAGGAGCCCGGAGACCGATCCGGTGCTGTGGATCGACCAGGGTACCGGGACGGCGTCCATGAAACTGAACGGAGTCCTCGTTCCCCTTGAAGCAGAAGGCGCGACCGACGCAGAAGCCACACGGTTCCTGGCTCCCGGCGCCACGGTCACGGTAAGGCGGCTGGGGGACGAAGCGGACTGGCGCGCCGATGCGGCGCTCGAGTTCGAACTCGATCAGGGTCTGAGCGTGGGCTACCGCGGCTTCTACAGGTGCGAGCCTGCCTAGCCGACCGCGCCGGAAGCCTAAGCGGGCGTCGCGCACGCTTTCCGGGATCCAGCCCAGCAGGATCTGATGGGCATGACGCTGTCCGGGCTTGAGAGGGAGTGGCGGGCGGCCACGGACCGGGATCAAATGCCTCGGCTGCGCCTTCTCGTTTGACGGGAACCGGGCTGGGCGTGTCTCCGTAGCGGCGCGGCGATCCGGCGATGAACCGGCTTCCCCATCGCGCATGCGTCGGATCGCATGAATTATTGGACCCGAGGGAACTTATAAGGCCGGTCCAAGTTATTAGATATGCCTGTGTGGTAGAGGATTGCTCCCCCAGTCCTGCTGCGCCGGCAAAGGCCACCAACGATGGCTTGGCCGACGGTTTCTAGCCCCTAAAACCGTCGGCCTCCGCTTTCGCCGCCGACGCGTTTACCAGTGCCGCCGCGTCCGCCGCCATTATGCGGTCGGACCGCCGCCGGCGATCGCCGAGGGGCGCTCAGCGCCGTGGAGGTGGGACGCTCAGCCCCCCGGCGCAAGGCTCGTCAAACTCCCACAGCAGTCTCCATCACACCGGTTTCCCGCGCGGCAATTTCGTGTGGGGAGCGGCCGTCTGTTGACGGCCTTGGGGACAAGACCGCGCCGGAAGCGGCCGGGCGGCCGCGGCGGGTCTGGCGCGGGATGAGCGCGCCCGCGGCAAGTGCGGCGGCAACAAAAAGCTCTCGCGACGAAGCCAGCCCGCCCTGCAAGCGAGAGGCGTGATCGCATTCGCGCAGCGCCTTCTTGTAATGCTCGCTCTCTTTCTCCGGCCAATCGCCATTTAGGATATGGATCGCCTGGAGCGGCCCTTCGACCGCGAGCCATCCCTCCCGGCGAGCAATGATGTCGACGGGAGCAGTCCAGTAGGTAATATAGTGTGGCATGGGTGTCACCTCCGCCGCCGTAAACGGTGATCAGGAGAAATTGTTCCCATCCTCCCGCCGGCGCGAGCGGAAAACCGCGCCGCTGTCAGGCTTCCGCGGCCGCCAGACGCAAGGCGATAAAGGCCCCGCCGACGACAAAGGGCAGCGCGCCGAACAAGGCCATGAGGCCGCCGCCCAGTTGCTGGTCGGCGAGCGGGTCGAGACCGAAGGCGCCGAGGCAGAACTGCGGCGCGTAGAGGAGCGCAGGCGCCAGCACCAGAAGCACGCCCAGCATGGCCATGTGCATCGATGTGAACAGCATCGCAAGCGCCCCCGCCGCACGCGCCTTGCCGTCGCGCGCCGCCAGGCAGATCCACCAGAGCACGAATCCCGCCATCAGGAAGCTCAGTTGCTGGAGTGCGAAGACCCGGTCCCAGCGCGCAGCCGCCTCATGCAATGCCGGCGCATGCCAACCCCACACCACCGCGAAATCCAGGGCGGAAGCCGCCAAACCCGCAAGCATCGGTTGGCGCGGCGCGCGCGTTTCGGGAAACAGCCGCAACAGGCCGATGACGATCAGCGGCGCGGCAACGACCATGACGCCCAGATGCAGGATCATGTGCGGCGAAAACGCCCGCCGCGCCATCCCGGCCAGTGGACCGAGCCACAGCCACGCCAGCAGCAGGAGGCCGATCGCAAGCGGCCAGGCCCTCATCATCCGCATGGAGTGGTGGCCAGCGTGGGCACCAGAGTCCAGACCGTCGCCACAAGCCCCACCCAGCCGCTGGCCAGGCTGACGGAGCGGACAAAGCCGGGCGCCGCGCCGAACCGGGCGGAGAACAAAAGCGCCAGGAGCCCGATCTGCAGCAGGATGGCCGCAACGAAGGCCAGGACCAGCACGATGCGTGGCCATCCTGCGAGCGGATCCCACGTGCCAGGATCAAGTTCGCAGACAAGCCCGTGCAGGGCATACACCGCGCTGAAGCTGGCGAGCCAGGCGACCGGCGAAACGAGGATGCGCAGCAGATCCTTCATGTGACGAGCCCCGGCAGATAGACGGCGAGGACAATGAGAACCGACACGACGGCAAGATAGGCGCCCCAGACCGGGACGATCGCCAGCTCCGCCCGTCGCTGCCGCGAGACATAGCCGGCCCGGTGTCTGGCCAGCAGGAAGATCAGCATCAGGCTGACCAGCAGCGCATGCGCCATCCCGTAGCACCCCAGAACCCAGACGGTCGCGCCATAGGCGTGGCCGGTCGGCGACGGCGCGCCCCACAGCATTGCCGCGAGCGCGGCGGCCAGGCAGAAAGCCCCGGCCAGGGCCACGAGAAGACCGGCGGCGGGACTGCCGCCATTCCGGTTGCGTCGGCCCGCACCGAAAGCGCCCGCGAAGGCCAGCGCCGCGCCGGCCGGAGCGGCGATCAGGATCAGGAGCGAGGGCTCGACGAACGCCGGAGGCGGCCAGCCGGGGGCGACCGTCCAGAGAAACGCGTAGCCGAACAGCAGCGAGCCGAACAGGGTGGCGTTGGCCACCAGAAGGAACACCGAGCCCCACCAGCCGGGCGGCCGGTCGATCTCGTTCACGTTGGCAACCCGCAGGCCATGCCCGATCGGCAACTCGCCCAGATCCTCCCTGGAGCCCAACTGCCAGACCCAGCGCCAGCCGAGCGCGACCACTCCGGCAACAGCGATCGGGGTAAACCAGTAGACCTTGATGAGAAGCGAGAGGAAGAACAGGCCCGTGACCGCAGCAAACACGATCGGAAGCCGTGTGTTGGCAGGGTAGACGACATGTTGCTCGGGCTCCCCCGTGGCAATGTCGACCATCAGCGTCTCGCGCCACCCGTTGCGGGTGTCGCCCAGATATCCCTCGCCCCGCGCAATCCGCGCCGGCAGGTCCGGATCGTCCCACAGCGGGTCGCGCGACGTCACCCGCGGCAGGCTCGCGAAAGTGTAGGCCGCCGACGGTCTCGGAACCGCCCATTCCAGCGTGCCCGCCCGCCACGGATTGCGCAGGGTGCGATGACGCACGACGATGGTGAGCACGATCTCGATCAGCACGATGGCGAGTCCGAATGCCATCACGAAGCCGCCGACGGAGGAAATCAGGTTTATGGCCGTCCAGCCATCCTCCGGCGTGTAGGTCGAGATCCGCCGCCGCTGTCCCATCAGGCCCACCCAGTGCATGGCGAGGAAGGTGACGTGAAATCCGACGAAGATCAGCGCGAACGCCATCTCGCCGAGCCGGAAGAAGCGCCTGTGGCCCGTCACCAGCGGCAGCCAGTAATAAATGCCGGCCAGGATCGGGAAAACGAAGCCGCCGAACAGCACGTAGTGCAGATGCGCGGTCACGAAGGCGGTGTCGTGCACCTGCCAGTCGAACGGCACCACAGCGACCATCACCCCGGTCAGCCCGCCGATAACGAAGGTGACGAAGAAGCCGAGAATGTGGAGCATCGGCAGGCGCAGTTGCGGTGTGCCTTTCCACATCGTCCCGATCCAGGCGAAGACCTGGACCGCCGTCGGCACCGCGACCAGCGTCGAGGCCGCCGAGAAGAAGGCAAGCCCCATGTGCGGAATGCCGGTCGTGAACATGTGGTGCACCCACAGGCCGAAGCTCAGGATCGCCAGCGCCACCGCGGCGGCCACCACCCACCGGTAGCCGAGCAGCGTGGTGGACGCCATCACCGGCAGGATGGTGGAGACCACCCCCGCAGCGGGAAGGAAGATGATGTAGACTTCCGGATGGCCGAATAGCCAGAACAGGTGCTGCCACAGCAGGCTGTCGCCGCCGAGCTCCACCTGGAAGAAGGGCATGCCGAAGGCGCGTTCCAGCTCGAGCAGGATGGAGCCCAGGATCAGCGGCGGGAACCCGGTCAGGATCATCAGCGACACCACCAGCATGTACCAGGCGAAGATCGGCATCTTGGCGAGCGACATGCCGGGCGCGCGGTATTTGAGGATTGTGACGGTGAACTCCACCGCCGCGCAGATCGCCGAGATCTCGACGAAGGTGATACCGATGAGCCAGAAATCGGTGTTGATGCCCGGCGAGTAGATCTTTCCGGTGAGCGGCGGATACATGAACCAGCCGCCATCGGGCGCGATGCCGAAGAGGAGCGAGATCAGCAGCATCGCGCCGCCGAAGAAGTAGCACCAGAACCCGTAGGCGGTCAGGCGCGGATAGGCCAGGTCGCGCGTCCCCAGCATCTTGGGCAAGAGGTAGATCGTCAGCCCCTCGATCATCGGGATGGCGAACAGGAACATCATGATGGTCCCGTGCATGGTGAAGAGCTGGCTGTAGATCTCCGGACCGGCGAAGGCCGAGTGCGGCGTCGCCAGCTGCGCCCGGATCAGCATGGCGAGGATGCCGCCGACCAGGAAGTAGAAGGACGCGGTGACCAGGAACATGAGCCCGACGTCATTGTGGTTGACCGTCGAGAACCAGCCCTTCCAGCCACGCTCGGAAGACCAGATTGCGGTGAGCCGGCGATGGCGTCCCAGGGAACTCATTGGCCGCCCTCCACGAATGCTTGCCAGTCTTCGGGTCCGTGGGCGATGACGCTGAAGGTATGGCCGTCATAGCCGATGCCGTTGAACTCGGCGCTTTGTCCGGCATAGGTCCCCGGGAGGTCGGCCTCTATCCTGAGCACGTTGACGTGGCCCGGGATGGCGTCGAGCTTGCCCGCAAGCCGCGGCACCCAGAAACTGTGGATGACGTCGGCGGTGGTGATGGCGACGTCGACGGGACGGCCGGCGGGAATGTGCAGCACGTTGAGCGTGGTGCGGCCCGGATCGTGCTCGTAGGAGAAGGTCCAGGACCAGCGCCGCGCCTCCGCCGTGACCCGCGTGACGTCCGGGTCGTCGCGCGGGATCAGCCGCTCTCCGAGCCACAGGCCGTAGGCGAGCAACGAGATCAGGATAACGCTTGGGAACACCAGGCCCAGGCCGATGATCCAGGTTCTTTCGCTCGAAGCCCGCGCTGCGCCGTCCCGAACAGGCCGCCATGCAAGCGCCAGCAGCGCCATGACGAGCGCAAAGATGGCGGTGAAGCCGATCAACATCCCCCACCAGAGCATCGAGATCGATCGCGCTGCCGGCCCGCCCGGATCGAGCATCGAAAGCTGTCCCGCGCAACCGGAAAGCGTTACAAGCGTTATGCCCACCAGAGACAGTTTGAGGAGACGGCCGCCATGCCCGCGCAGGAGATCAAGGGAGAAACCGACGAAGAACTCATCGATCCCATCGCCGAATTGCCCGGCTTCGACAACACCGAGACGCGAATTGCGATACTTGGTCACCCGATCCATGCGATGAGCGTGTCGTTTCCCATTGCGCTCACATTCTGCACCCTGGCCGCCGATCTTCTCTTCTGGTGGACCGGCGATCCGTTCTGGGCGCGCGCGGGCGTATGGGCGATTGGCGCGGCGTTCCTGCTGGGGATGGTCGCGGGCCTGTCGGGAACCGCCGAGTTGCTGCTGGTTTCGGGCATAAGGGTGCGCGCCGCGGCCTGGACCCACTTCATCATCGCCGTCACGCTGCTCGCCCTTTTGGGCACCAACTGGGGCTACAGGCTGGCAGGCTACGAAACCGCGGTCCTTCCCTATGGACTGCTGCTCTCGATCCTCTGCGTCCTGGTGGTCTGCTTTACTGGCTGGCATGGGGGCAAACTCGTGTTCGACTACCGGCTTGGAATTTCGAAAGGCAACTGACCCTCGCGGGGGATCCGAAGCCATTCAGGCATGAGGATCCACCCCAGGTCGGGCTTTCCCAGCACGAACAGCAGGATTGCCGTCGCGCATGCCAGGACACCGGCCATCGGCAGATAGGGATTGGGCGGATGGTGATCTCCCGGCTCCTCCGCGATCCGGACGATACTGTGGCCGATCCAGACATGGATCACCAGAAGCAGCGCCACGAAGACCAGCTTGGCGAACATCCATGGCACGAAGGTCTGGCGCAGGAAAACAAGCCAGGTCCCGACGATGACTGCAATGACCGCAGCCGGCGTCACCACCATCGTATAGGTAAGGTGGGTCCTTTGGCGGATGATGGCGTAGTCATGTTGAGAGACAACCGTGTCGTGGAGTGACAGCATGATCGGCAGCGAGATCAGGCCGCCGCACCAGATGCCCAGCGCAATCAGGTGCAACGCCTTCAACAGCGGAACAGTCGATACCAGCCACTCCATCACCGCAATACGTCCCCTGCTGCCGTTTGCCCATTGTATCGCTGTGCCGCCATCAAAGCGCAAGTCGCACGGGAACCGACTTGGCCGCGGGAACATGGGCTTTCCGCTCGTGATGCCACAGCGGCATCAGCGGATTGAGTTCCGGATAATAGCCGGCGCAATTGCCTTTCGGGATCTCGAACGGCGTCACCCTCAACCCTTCCACCCTGCGAACGACCCCGTCGTCGGCGCTCGATTCCAGGGCAACCTCCTGCCCGTCCTTAAGTCCGAGACGGGTGATGTCGTCCTTGTTCATGAGCAACACCATGCGCGTTCCGTGGATCCCGCGCAATCTGTCGCGATACCCATAGATGGTGGTGTTGAACTGGTCGTTGGAGCGGATCGTCATCAGGGACAGGCGGTCGCCGCCCGCCACGTCGATGTCGTCATCCGCCTCGAGCGTCGGCGGAACGAGAAAGTTCGCCTTGCCGCTGTCGGTTTTCCAGACCCGCTTGCTGGCGCCGATATCGCGATGAAAGCCGCCGGGCTGACGGAAGCGCTCGTTGAAATCCGCAAAATCGTCCGGATAACAGGCTTCGATCTCGTCGCGGATCACCGCGTAGTCGGCCATCCACGTCTCCCACGGGATCGAGCTGCGGCCGGCGACGGTGGCCTTGGCAAGCTCCGCGACGATCCGCGGCTCGGAAAGCGCGTGCGGCGATGGCGGCTTGCGCGTGCCGAACGAGCCGTGGATGCAGGCGGTGGAATCCTCCATGGACAGCCACTGGTCGCCGCTCGCCTGTTCGTCGCGCTCAAGCCGCGAAAGGCACGGAAGCAGATAGGTGGCCTTTCCGGGCAGCAGATGGGTCCGGTTGAGCTTCGTGGCGATCTCGACATGAAGTTCGAGCCCGCGCCATGCCTGCTCGATCCGGCCCGTGTCCGGAACCGCGCGGGCGAAATTGCCGCCCAGGCCGATGAAGCCGCGCACCGAGCCGTCGATGACGCCCTCGCAGGTCTGCACCGTCGCGCGCCCCGTTTCGCGAGGGGGTTCGAAATTGTAGCGCCTGGCGAATGTGTCGAGCGGCGCCAGCTCCGGCTTCTCGGTAATGCCTACGGTCCGCTGCCCCTGAACGTTGGAATGGCCCCGCAGCGGCGAAATGCCGGCGCCCGGCTTGCCGATGTTGCCCCGCATCAGCAAGAGATTGGCCAACATGTGGACATTGTCCGTCCCGTTGCGGTGCTGCGTCAGCCCCATGCCGTAGTTGCCGATGACGCGCTCGGCCTTGGCATAGGTTGCCGCCACCCCCTCGAGCTGGTTCCGTGACAGTCCCGAACGGCGCTCGATTGCATCCCACGTGGTGGTTCGAACCAGCGTCTCGAAGTCCTCAAATCCCGTGGTGTGCTCGGCGATGAAAGCCACGTCCAGCACCCGCTGCCCGCCCGCTTCCCGCGCCGCCTCGTCGAGCGCGAGCACGCCCTTGGCGATTCCGGTCATCGCCGCGATGTCGCCGCCGCCGCGGACCTGCAGATAGTCGCTCGACATCTCGGTGCCCGGGCCGGGCGAGAGCATCTCGAGCGGGTTCTGCGGGTTCTTGAAGCGCTGCAGTCCGCGCTCGGGCAGCGGATTGAAAGTGACCACCGGCACGCCGCGCTTGCGGGCGTCCTGCAGCGGATGCAGCAGGCGCGGGGCGTTCACTCCGGTATTGTGTCCGAAGAAAAACATCATGTCGCAGCGCTCGTAATCCTCGAGCTGCACCGTGCCCACGGGCGAGCCGATCGACTCGGGCAGGCCCACCGACGTCGACTCATGGCACATGTTGGACGAGTCCGGCAGGTTCGGGGATCCGTAGATCCGCGCCAGGAGCTGGTACATGAAGGATGTCTCGAGCGCCGCGCGGCCGGAGGTGTAGAAGACCACGGAGCGGGGATCCAGAGCGTTCAGCTCTGCGCCGATATGCCGAAAAGCCTCGTCCCAGCCGACAGGTTCATAGCGGTCGCTCGCGGGATTGTAGCGCATCGGTTCGGTCAGCCGACCCTGCATCTCGAGGTCGTGATCCGGCCAGTCCCGCAGCTCGGAAAGCGTATGGGTTTCGAAGAAAGTTCGGTCGCACCGCTTGGTGGTCTGCTCCCAGAAGGTCGCCTTGGCGCCATTCTCGCAAAACTCGAAGACACTGGGATCGGCGGGCTTTGCCCAGGAGCAGGAGACGCACATGAAGCCGTCGGCCTTGTTCTGGCGCAGCAATGTGGCCCAGATGTCCGAGAGGGCGAGCCCCTGTTCGGCCGCGTTGCGCAACAAGGATTGGGCCGAGCCCCAGCCGCCGGTCGGATGATCATAATCGAGGATCCGAATCGTCCCTTTTCTCGCCGGCTTCATCTTGATCCCCTGATGTGCGCTTTCAGGTAAACAAGGAAGCAGGCGCTTTGTTCCACCGTCGCGACTTCGGATGCACCATTGCCGGTCAGCAGCCCGGATAGTTGACGTGGCCAGGCAATCTTTCCGTCCACCCCGCGCGGTGCGCCCGCCCGGGGCGGACGGTTCCCGGTTTTTTTGTTTGCCGACCCCGGCTACGCCATCCGGCGGTCACGACAGCGCGCTTTGCGCCGGTATGATCCATGCATCAGGCTCCCGGCTTGAGAATGACCTTGGTCCAGTCGTTCTGATTGTCGTGAAAGTTCCTGTAACCTTCCGGCCCCTGCTCAAGCGGCAGGCGGTGACTGATCAGGAAGGTGGTGTCGATTTCCCCCTCCCCGATCTTCTCCAGGAGGTCCTTGGTGTAGTGCTGGACATGGGTCTGCCCTGTCCTGATCTGGAGGCCCTTCTCCATCATCGCCCCCAGCGGGAACTTGTCGATGAAACCGCCGTAGACGCCGGGAACGGAAACACGCCCGCCCTTGCGCACGGCCATGATCGCTTCGCGCAGTGCATGGCCGACATCGGCGCCCATGCCCACCGTCTGCTTGGCCCGGTCGAGCAGATTGTCAACGGCGAAGCCGTGCGCTTCCATGCCGACCGCATCGATCACCGCGTCCGGACCGATGCCGCCGGTCATTTCCATCAGCGCTTCGCCGACATGGGTGCCTTCGAAATTGATCGACCTGGCGCCGAGACCTTCAGCCAGCTCCAGCCGGTGCGGATGGTGATCGATGCCGATCACCTGCGCGGCTCCCATGATCAGGGCGCTCTGGATGGCGAACAGGCCGACCGGACCGCAGCCCCACACCGCCACCGTGTCGCCGGGCTCGATCGCGGCGTTCTCCGCCGCCATCCAGCCGGTAGGCAGGATATCGGACAGGAACAGCACCTTCTCGTCCTCGAGCCCATCGGGGATGACGATCGGCCCCACATCGGAGAACGGCACCCGCACCAGTTCCGCCTGGCCGCCGGGATAGCCGCCGGTCAGATGGGAATAGCCGAACAGCGCGCTCATGGCGTGACCGTAGAGTGTTTCGGACATGTCCTGCTTGTCGACCGGATTGGAGTTGTCGCAGGCGGAGTACTGGTGCTTCCCGCAGAAATAGCAGCTGCCGCAGGAAATGGTGAACGGCACCACCACCCGCTGCCCCTTTTTCAGCGTGCTCTTGGGGCCGGTGTCGACCACCTCGCCCATGAATTCGTGGCCGAGGATGTCGCCGGCCATCATGCCGGGGATGACGCCGTCATAGAGATGCAGATCCGACCCGCAGATCGCCGTCGAGGTCACCTTGATGATGGCGTCGCGGGGATTGACGATTTCGGGGTCGGGCATGGTGTCGACGCGAATGTCATGTTTTCCGTGCCATGTGAGTGCGCGCATGTCTGTCTCCTCAGGCTGTCTGGCGTTTGGGATTGGAGGTGGCGATCTCGCCCGTCTCCATGAGCATCTTGAAGCGCTTGAGCTCGCGCCGGCCCTGCACTTCCGGCTCGCGCTGGAAGAGCTTGGCGATCAGGCGGCCAAGCTCGCCCGCCGGCGGCTTGTAGGCGACGATGGCGGTGACGATCGTGCCACGATCGCCGGGTGCATCGGAGAACCGGATCCGGCCCTCGGTATCGATGTCGGAGCCGGGAACGCTGCGCCAGGCAATCAGCTCGTCGGGTCGCTCTTCGACGATCTCTGTTTCCACCTTGACCGTTCTTCCGAAGGGCGCCGCGATGGTCCAGACAGCCGTCTTTTCGCCCGTCGGCTCGACATGCCTGATGTTTTCCATGAAAGTCGGCAGATTCTGGAAATCTCTCCAGAACGCGTAGAGCTCGTGCCGCGGACGGTTGATCGTCACCGACCTGCCGGAGACCGCATATTTCCCGAACCAGGGCCCTCTGCGCGCGGTGCGCCCGGGAGCGCTGTCCGAAGGAGGCGAAGGCCTATTGGCAAGTTGCACCGCAAGCAGAGCCACGGCGCCCACGGCCACGCCGACGCCGATGGCGCCGATCAGCGATCCGCGCGATGGATTGAGCGATCTGCTGTGCCGTCCGACAGGCGCGTACCGCTCGACTGCACCGCGCGCCTCCCGGATCCAGTGATTATCGAATGACATGGACAACTCCTTTCTGCGGAGGGAAATTCGGCGATCCAAGAGCCGGATTCGGGGACGTAGCTCGCGGCGTTTCAAGCCGGCATGAACCGCTAACTCTGCTCTGGTCCGATTGTTCCGACGGATCCGAAAGATCCGCGTTGGTCGAGCGCGGCCATCCGCGCCCCGACAACGGCCGTCGGCGGCTCGCCATTCCTTGTGGACGTGCCGGAGCTGACGACCGAGCGGGTGCCGCGCCGCCCATCTCATGGCATGCGCCCTCGCTTTCGCCCAGGGTGACGCAAAGGGGATGCGGGCGTGGAGTTTTGAGGTGGACCGAGCGTCCGCCTCAGTCCGCGGCCAGCATTTCGGCCGGAACGATCAACCGGATGGCAAGGCCGTGCGGTTGCCAGTCGCGCGAGATTTCGGCGCGAAGGGACTGGCCGACCGTCTGCTCGAGCCGGCTTCCGAAGCCGGACTCGTGACCGCAATCCTCGGGAAGCCGGGGGCCGTTCTTCTCCACCCAATGCAGGTCCAGCACGCCTTCCCTGACTGTCGCGGAAATCTCCAGCCGGCCCGCGGCAACCGACAGGCTGCCGTACTTGGCGGCATTGGTGGCGAACTCGTGCAGCAGCAGGGCGAGGTTTGTCAGTTGTTCCGCACCCACTTCCGGATTGTCGCCGGACAGCCGCCACTGCCTTTCACCATGGATTTCATAAGGGGCGAGAATATTGGCCAGCAGGTCGAACAGGGTAGCCGGTTTCTCCTGAAAAACCTCGTTGCCCGCGGATTCTCGGAATGTGATTTCATGCGCCCGGGACAGTGCCAGCAGCTTGCCTCTCACCTGCGCGGCAAGCTCCTTCGGCGTTTCCGCCGCATGCGCCGCGAGCGAAATGATGCTGCCGGTGATCGCGAAGGCATTCTTCACCCGATGACGCATCTCCCTGAGCAGCAGGGCCTGATGTTCGGCGGCGCGCTTTCGCTCGGAAATGTCGCGCGCGATCTTGGACGCTCCGATGATCGCCCCGCTGCGCGCCCTGATCGGCGAAATCGTCAACGAGATGTCGATCAGCGTGCCGTCCTTCCTGCGGCGGACCGTCTCGAAATGTTTCACGCGGTCGCCTGCCTGGATGCGCGCCAGAATCGAAGGCTCTTCATCGAGACGGTCATCGGGAATGATGAGCGTCACCGGACGCCCCACAGCTTCCTCGGCCGTGTAGCCGAACAGCCGTTCTGCGGCCTTGTTCCAGGTGGTGATGATTCCGCTCAGGCTCTTGCTGACGATAGCGTCGTCTGACGATTCGACGATCGCCGCCAGAAACGCCGCCGCATCCTGGACCGCATCCACTCCCTGCGCCTCCGCCTGCTCAACGCGGCCCTCGCCCTCGGTTCGCTCTTGGCCATTGCCAGGGAGAAAACTCATCTTCATCAGCTCCTTCACTGAACGCGAGCAGCAAGCCGAACAAACGGGATAAAATCACATCTGACTGTTTCCAAAGAAGATTTAATCGCCGATCGGGAGCATAGTCAATCATCTTGGCAATCAAGCGGCGAACGCGGCCCAAACCGTGTTCGCCCCGGCTTCGCCTCGGCCAAATTCCATGCAAGCTCCCCGTCGCCCGGCTCTGGCGCAGCCGTCGCGCCGGGATGATCCGCCAGGTTTTTCGGACACTTCGCCCCCCGGGAGCAAGTCGTCCCCAAGCCGTCATTCGCCGGCAACGATGCGCGATCCTTGCCGGCGGCAAGGCGCCTGGTCGACGCCGGTACAGGCTCCGTCCCATCCGCTGGACACCGCCCGCTTCCGCTCAGGCGCAGCCGAGACGCGGTGGATCAGACTTTCGCGGTCTCGCCCGAATCCCTAAGCGAGATGAAGGTTTCCGTCACCGAGGGAATATGTTCGGCCACCCACTCGGCCATGCGCCGTTCCTCGTCCAGGCTCTGCTCCAGCACCCTCGCCGCATTGGCGTTGCCGGCCGCGCGTGCAGCAGTGATCAGGGAAAGATAGGCGCCGATCTCGTAGTTCTCGAAGGCGAGGTTCGCGAAGGAATTCTTGAGAACCTCGTCGCCGGCCGCCACGTGGCCGAGCGCGGCCATCGATCCGACGGCAGACAGAAACGTGTCCTTGAGCGAAGAACTGCTCTCGTCGAGCGAGCCCAGCACATCGTCGAGGCGGGTGATCTGCGTCTTTGTTTCCTCGATGTGCGACTGCAGGCGCTGCGAGAGTTCGGGGTAATGCTCCAGCCGCTTGACCTGCGGCACCATGATCGACAGCGCCTGCTTCTCCATGGCGTGAGCATTTTTCAGTCCGACGACAAAGACGTCCCGGGCGTGTTCGATTTTCATAGGATCGTTCTCCTTGTGCTTCCTGGTGTGTTGGAACCTTCCAAGGCGCACTTTGTTCCGCCGGTACGTGACACGACCTGCCGCGCGCACGGGCTTTTCGGCGTGGCCCGGCTCCCGGCACGGTCATCCGGGCCAAACCGGCGCTTCGTCAGTCCTCCTGGAGCCGGAGGAGCGACAGAGCCGGTTCTTACCCTTCGCCGCCGGGTGCTCGATCTATGCGGGTTTGCAGCTTGCCGGACCGTGAGCAGGCCAATGCCCCGCCGCCCGCTTTCGGCCCCGCGCAAGGGAAGGAACCAAACGAACAGGGCGCGCGTTGGCATCATCAGGAATTGGACAGGGACCCTTGGGGCAAGTGATGCAGGAAAAACTGGAATTGCAACGAGAGGCGCTTGCCGATTTCGGCTTGTTCGCCTTTCGGTGCGATGACATCGACGCGTTGCTTCATCGCGCCACGGAACTTGTGTCCGAGGCGCTGGAGGTACCGCTTGTGAAGGTGCTCGAGCATTGGCCGGATCGCGGCGAGATGCTCATCCGCAGCGGCGTCAACTGGCAGCCGGGCGTTGTCGGGCACGAAACCTTTGGAGACGATGTACACTCGCCCGGCGGCTATGCCCTTCGCTGCGACGAACCCGTCGTCTCTCCGGACCTCGACGTCGAAGATCGCTTCGAAACGCCCGAGGTGCTTCGGCGCCACGGCGTCAGGAGCATGATCAATGTCGTCATAGTCGGGGAAGGACCGGCGTACGGCGTTCTGGAAGTCGACGCCCAGGAGCCGCGGGATTTCACCGATGGCGACGTGGCGTTCCTGCGCACCTACGCAAACCTGCTGGCGGCGGCGATCGAACGGGCGCGGACCCATGAGGAGCTTCGAAGCTCGGCGCGCGAGCAAGGCATTCTGGCGCGGGAACTGGGGCACCGCGTCCGAAACCTGCTCAGCCTGGTGAGGGCGTTGGCCTCCAGGACATCGGCGCACGGCCGGACCGCCGAGGAGTTTCGCAGCGCCTTCATCAATCGGCTCCAGGCGCTGTCGACGGCCGAAAGCCTGGTTTTCGAGAGCGATCGGGAACACACAGATCCGCTGATCCTCGCCGAAGCGGTGCTTGCGCCTCACAGGCAGGATGACGCGGGAACCATCACGATCGAGGGAAGCTCGGTCGGCCTGTCGGCAAGGCAGGCGCGCATGTTCGGACTTGCGCTGCATGAACTGGCGACCAACGCGGCAAAATATGGGGCGCTGAGCGAGGCTGGCGGGAAAGTGCGCCTGTCCTGGGACCTGGAAAAGGCAAGCCGGAAGCAGAGACGACTATCCTTGACATGGCAGGAATCGGACGGTCCCCAGATCACGCCGCCGCAGCGCAAGGGCTTCGGAACACGTCTGCTGGAGAGTGTGGTCGCGCGGGAACTGAATGGCGAAGCCAAGCTCACCTATGAGGCAACTGGCCTTCGCTACACACTTTCCTTCTCACCGGACGGGTAACACCATGGGCTCAAGCATCGCCGGCAATCTGTCCGGCCGGAAAATCCTCGCCGTTGAAGATGAGCACCTCATCGCGATGGATCTGCAGGATATCCTGGAAAGTTGGGGCTGCACGGTGATCGGGCCGGTCGCCACCAGCCAAGCCGCACTGGACCTGATCAAGACGGACATGCCCGACGCGGCGGTTCTGGACGTCAACCTCAACGGTGAGACATCCGAGCCGATCGCCGCCGCGCTCCGGGCTGGCGGCTGCCCCTTCCTGGTCATGAGCGCCTACAATGCGGATCATCTGTCTGGTGCCCTGACGGGTGCACCATTGTTGAACAAGCCCGTTGACGAAAGCAAATTGCGGCACGAACTCTCCAGCTTGCTCCCGGACCGGTCGACCGGCTGACGTCATTCGACGTCGCGCCCTGGTCAGCCCTGCCCAACCGCCCATGCCGCCGCAACGTATCCGCGCGGCCCGTGAGCCGGCGAGAATGGAGGTTTCAAGGTCCGTTGGGCCAATCCCAAGGGGCGGGGCGTGATTTGGCTTTCCTTACTTGGCTTTCCCTGGAGCGTAGCCGGATCAGCGATTAGGACGCTGCCCTACCGGCCGCCCTTGATGAAGCGTTTCAGGGCAAAAGGTGCAAGGTCGATGTCGGGTTGCGCTCCCGTGGCGAGAGCCGCCATGGCCTTGCCGGCGGTCGCGCCGTTGATCATGCCGGACGAGGAAAATCCGAACAGGTAGAACAGCCCTTCGGTGCGGGACGAGGCCGATATGATCGGCAGACCATCGGGCAGATAGGACCGGAACCCGCGCCACATGCTGGTGTCGCTGGTGCGAATGCCCGGCAGCACCCTGGTGATGTGGGACAGCATGTTGTTGATGAGGTCGGTCCTGAACGGCATTCCCTCGCCTCCGAACTCATAGATCCCGGCGAGCCGGATGGCGTCGCCCATCGGCGTGATCGCGAAGCGGAAATCGATGGGCAGGATCGGGCGATCCAGCGTCACGCCGGGATTGCGGATCATCACGTGGTATCCGCCGACCGCCTGATGCGGAACCGGCTCGCCCATCCGTTTCGCAAGGCCCGCGGAGGCCGTTCCCGCAGCCACGACGACGCGGTCGCCCGCGACAGTCGCGCCGGGGGTCCTGACGCCCGTGACCCGGCCGCCCTCCGTCGTGATATCCAGGACGCGCGCGTTGATCCACTCGCCCTTTTGCGAGAGGAAGAGATCGACCATCCGCGTGATCAGCAGCTGCGGATCGAGCGCATGCTTGTAGGCAGGGGAATAGATGCCGTGGGTGTAGCGGTCGCTCACCGTCGGCACCAGCCGCGCAAGGTCCGCGCGATCGAGCTTTTCCATTCCGACGCCCATGGCGCGCAATTGACCGAGCTTCTCCCAATGGGCATCGCGCTCGGCTTCCGAAAGGTTGAGAGCGATGTTTCCCTTGGCCTCGACCAGATCACCCGCCCCGGCCGCTTGCCACATCTCTTCATAGAGTCCGGCGCCGGGTTGGCAGAGGCTCGCCAGCGCCTTGGTGATGCGATCCACCTCGGCGGGGCCGGCATGGCTCAGCATCTTGAGAAACCACGGGACCATTGCCGGAAACCGCGACCAGCGCACATTGAGCGGCGACGCGGGGTTGCGCAGCATCCCCAGCAGCACCGCCGGCGTCATGCCCGCGAAGACCGGGCGCAAATTCGTGTTGACGACGATGCCAGCATTGCCGAACGACGCTCCCGATCCTGGCTGGGCCTCGTCGATGAGCGCCACTTTCGCGCCGCGGCTCTGCAGCGAGAGCGCCGCGCAGACACCCGCGATGCCTGCGCCGATGACGATGACATCGTATCGCGTTGGTGCGGGGGTGGTCATGGGGGATGCTCCTGAGTTGCCGGCAAGATTGGGTCACGAGAATCTTGGGACAGTGGAGACGGCTTGCCGGACCTGTGCTCGCCGCAAGCGCCGCCACGCTTCGATCTCCGTGAGAAGTCCCGTTTGCGATCCCGCCCTGTCCCGGGCAGGCAAATGGTTGTCGGCGAGGGGATTTCTCCCCTCGCCGGATCGTGGACTAGAGAAGGCCGGCTTCCTTGGCCGAGGTTCTGTAGGCCGACTCGATGTCGGTCAGCGTCTCCTCGGCCGTCTTCTTGCCCGTCATGAATTCGACGACGTTCTTCTCGATGGCGTCGTTGATGAGACCGCGCCAGGTTGTCGACGCGTTCGGCTTGGCGCCGTTCGCCATTGTCGCGATCGCGCCCTGGGCCATCTCGCCCGGCTGGAAACCGTTGATCAGCCATACGGCAAGGTCATTGTTTTCCTTGACCATTTCTTCATCGCCACCCTCGATGGCGACGCGGAAGGCAGCTTCGGCTTCCTCATCGGTGATGTTCTTGGCGATGGCAAAGCCATCCCAGGAATACATCGACGCGGGAATGCCGCCTGGCATGGCGGCGGGCGCGGCCGCGGTGCCGATCAGGCCCACGACCTGACTTTCCGCGGCGTCATCCATCTTGGCCGCACGGCTGGCCCAGAAATTCGAGTGGGCGATCTTCTTCTGCTGGAACTGCTGCTGCACGAAGGTGGCGTCCGCGACAAGATATTCCGGATCCATGTATTCGGACAGCTTCTTCATCATTTCGAGCGTCTTCATTCCGGCTTCCGAATTGACGTTCGGGGTGTTGTCCTCGTTGACGAAGGTTCCGCCGTAACCGACGAAGAGATTGTTGAAGTCGATTCCGATGTTCCAGTCCGCCATGTAGGTGGCGCCCAGCGGATAATCGACCACGCCTGCCTGCTTGATTTTCTCGCTTGCCGCCAGCACTTCGTCGTAGTTCGTCGGCACGGCGATGCCGAGATCCTCGTAGATATCCTTGCGGTACATCCAGTGCTGCATGTTCACCATGAAGCCGATGGCCATGATCTTGCCGTCGACCCTGATCAACTGGTTTGGATTGAGGTTCTGGCCGTATTTGGCGACCAGATCGTCAAGCGGGCGGATCGTGCCTTCGTTGAGCAGCGGCACGATGGTGCCGTTGTGCACGCTGCTGATGTGATAGAGCGCGGGGTTGGCGGCGAGCGCCGGCGCGCTCTTGGTGCGCACTTCCTGGTCGAGCTCCACCTGGATATTGCCGCATTCTTCCATGTTCTCCGCAATTGCCTTGAAGGCGGGAAACGCTGCGGTGATGGCCTTGATCGGCGTCTTGTTCTCGAAGGCGCAATCGGCGAAGGCGGCGCTGCTTGACATCAGCAGTACGGCCAGAGTCATCGTGAATTTGCTAGGCATCATGCGTGGTCTCCAGAGTTGATGCGGCAATGACCGCGGGGGGTGGTGATGGTCGTCCGTGTTAGTGATCGATCCGTTCGCCGCTTCTGGCGTCGAAAAGGTGGCAGATGGCGGGCGGCACCCGCGCATGCACGGTGTCGCCGATCCCGGCGCGATAGTCCTTCGAGGCCTTGATAGAGACGATGGCGCCGCCGGCCTTCATCGTCACCATGGTGGAATCGCCCAGCAGTTCTATCGAATAGATGGCGGATGAAATCTCGCCCGTTCCTTCCGTGATTCCGGAATCCTCGGCCCGAAAACCCAAGGTCACAGGGCCGGAGTGATGCGCCGGCAATCCTTCGACACGGATCGATGGGCCGGTGAAAACCCCGCCCGAGATCTCGCCCTGCACCAGGTTCATGGCGGG
>TARA_R110002020_G_scaffold228543_5_pt1 | contig 26359 bp, 27 predicted proteins | sample TARA_R110002020 | Tara Oceans TARA_R110002020 (sample SAMEA4396489) | marine metagenome | biome: Westerlies Biome; feature: [MES] marine water layer (ENVO:01000295) within the mesopelagic zone...; material: water (ENVO:00002006), including particulate matter (ENVO:01000060) such...
CATTCCCTTTGTATTCGGCGGATTTATTACCAACGATTCAATGATGCCAATGTTTCGGATGAAAAAAATTGTCCTTGATGCTGGTCATGGAGGTAAAGATCCTGGTAATCTGGGGTCTAGGTCTAAGGAGAAAGACATTAATCTTGCGGTTACACTTTTGGTTGGAAAATACATCAAAGAAAATCTGCCAGATGTAGAAGTAGTCTACACTCGAAAAGATGATAGCTTTCCTTCGTTAAAGGAGCGACCAATGATCGCTAACAACAATAAAGCAGATCTATTTGTGTCAATACACTCCAATTCTGCTGCTAATAGATCTGCCTATGGTACCGAGACATTCGTTATGGGTACCAAACATTTTGACGCCAACTTTGATATAGTCAAACGAGAAAACTCGGTGATCCTGTTGGAAGATAACTACGAGGAAAATTACGAAGGGTTTGACCCATCCTCACCGGAGTCCTATATGATGTTCAATTTAATGTCAAAGGTTCACTTTGAGAATTCTGTGACCTTGGCTGATAATGTTGAGACTCAATTTAGAGATCGGGTTGGGCGCAAAAGCAGAGGGGTGAAGCAAGGCCCATTTTATGTGCTTTGGACTCCCTCCATGCCGTCAGTATTGGTGGAATTAGGTTTTTTATCTAACTCTTCAGAAGAAAGTTTCTTGATGAGTCAGCAGGGAAAAGAATACATGGCTTCGGCTATTTATCGATCTATCCGGGATTATAAAGAAGCTGTTGAGAAAAATTGATTTTCAGGTTATTTAACATTTAAAGCCCTTTTTCCAAATTGGAAAAGGGCTTTTCTATTTGTTGGGTTTTTCTTTTCGACCGAATCATGTCTCTAAAAAATGGGACCTAAAACTCGAATTCTGTTCCTGTTAGCTTTTTCTTTTTTAACTTGGAAACTTAACTATTTGTAAAAAGCAGTGGTTATGATTTCTAAACCCAAATTTGACTAATGACAGCAATTACCGGAAATTCTAATCCAACCATGGACAGTTTACTCCAAAATTTACAGGCAAAATATGAGCAGGTAAAACTAGGTGGAGGTGCCAAAAGAATAGAAAAAGAACATGCAAAAGGGAAGCTCACCGCCCGTGAGCGAATAGACTATTTGCGTGATAAGAATACTGATTTTTTAGAAGTTGGGGCTTTTGTAGCCGACGGCATGTATGAAGAGGAGGGAGGATGTCCCTCCGGTGGTGTTGTGACTGGAATTGGCTATGTGAGTGGGAGAATGTGCATGATCGTCGCCAATGACGCGACTGTGAAGGCAGGCGCATGGTTTCCAATGACTGCAAAGAAAAATCTTCGAGCCCAGGAAATAGCCATGGAAAATCAAATTCCTGTAATCTATCTGGTCGATAGCGCAGGTGTTTTCCTACCCATGCAAAATGAGATTTTCCCGGACAAAGAACATTTTGGAAGACAATTCCGAAACAATGCGAAAATGTCTGCAATGGGAATTATACAAGTTGCCGCGATCATGGGAAGCTGTGTGGCTGGGGGCGCTTACTTGCCGATCATGTCCGACGAGGCGATGATAGTGGATAAGACTGGGTCCATCTTCCTAGCAGGCTCCTATTTGGTGAAATCAGCAATAGGTGAGACAATTGATAATGAAACGCTAGGTGGAGCGACTACACACTGCGAAATATCCGGAGTGACGGATAATAAATACGATACGGATCAGGATTGTCTTGATGCGATCCGAAAGATTTTTGATAAAATAGGTCATAATCCTTCTGCCGGTTTTGACCGTGTAGAATCGCGGGAGTCAGGTTTGACAGGTGATAAACTCATTGGCTCATTCCCGACTGAGCGAGTGAAGCCATACGACATGTTGCAGATTGTAAAAGGTCTTGTAGATGCTGGTGATTTCGATGAATACAAAGAAGACTATGGCAAAACATTGATTTGTGGAACAGCAAGGATTGATGGCTGGGCTGTGGGTATAGTGGCAAATCAACGGAAGATCGTCAAAACTGCCAAGGGAGAAATGCAGATGGGCGGAGTGATTTATTCGGACTCAGCAGACAAAGCAGCTCGATTTATCATGAATTGCAACCAGCGTAAAATCCCACTTGTTTTCCTTCAGGATGTCAGCGGGTTTATGGTTGGCAGCAAAGCTGAGCATGGAGGGATTATTAAGGACGGAGCCAAAATGGTAAATGCCCTGGCAAATTCAGTCGTTCCGAAATTCACTTTTATACTTGGAAATTCTTACGGAGCGGGCAATTACGCCATGTGTGGCAAGGCTTATGACCCACGTTTGATCTATTCTTGGCCTACTGCTCAGATGGCAGTGATGTCAGGAGCTGCTGCAGCAAATACTTTGCTTCAGATCAAAGTAGCAGGTTTGAAGAAAAAAGGGCTGGAGATCACTCCTGAGGATGAAAAGGAATTGCTGGACGAAATCACCTCAAAATATAATGAGGAGCTGAGCCCGTTTTATGCGGCATCAAGACTTTGGGTGGATGGAGTAATCGATCCTCGAGAGACTAGAAAAGTGATCAGTATGGGAATAGAAGCAGCTAATCATGCTCCGATAACTGAAAGATTTAATGTAGGCGTGATTCAAACTTAAGCCAATTTTTAGTATCTTATTTTACAGTTTAAAGCCATAAACGGTAGCCTTTTGACTATGAGTGAATTGACACCTGGAGAATTAAATGCCTTGGTCTCCTTATTGGACGATTCCGATCGTGAAGTGAGAATGCATGTTCGGGATCGGATTATATCACTCGGGAATGATATAATTCCTTTTCTGGAGAAAAAGTGGGAAAATAGTTTTAATCCTGATATTCAGAAAGAAATAGAGGAATTGGTTCATGATCTTCAGTTTTCGCTTTTGAAAACGAGATTGACAGATTGGAGAGATACAGACGATCGGGACTTGCTGACTGGGCTGTGGATTATCAATACCTATCAAGATCGGGATATAGAATATGCGAAGCTGAATGCAGAAATGCATCAAATTTACTTCGAGGTTTGGACTGCTTTCAAAAATGATCTGACTCCCTACGAGCAAGTTCGTTCGATCAATAATGTGTTGTTTAATACACTTCGCTTTTCTGCCAATACCAAGAATTTTCACTCGCCTGCCAATAGCATGCTTTCCTCGGTTTTGGATTCAAAACGAGGTAATCCGCTGACGCTATGTTCCATTTATTTGCTTGTGGCAAAGAAACTTGGCTTGCCGATTTATGGAGTGAATCTGCCCAATCTATTTGTGCTTACTTATAAATCATCCGATGTAACTTTCTACATCAATGCATTTAACAAAGGTTTGATTTTTAGCAGGAACGATATTTTTAATTATTTGGAGCAGTTGAAAATCGAGCCAAAGGAAGATTACTTTGAGCCATGTGCGCACTTACAGATGATGTTACGGATGTTCAGAAATCTCGAGAATTCCTTCGAAAAGCTAGGAGAATCGGATAAGGTAGAGGAAATAAAGGAGCTCATCTCTATTCTGAATTCTCAATAAGTTCGAACGTTACATCCAACTGCCCGAGCCTGACCTGGGCTTGGAGATTCCCCCTTCAAAATAGAATCCAAGGCGCGGTCTAGGTAAGAGGCAGAGACCGCACTTTGTGCCTGGGGATTATTGTCCAGTGCACCTCTGTAGCTCACATTCCCATCAGGAGCCAGTACGATCACTTCAGGGATTTTGGTGATTTTGTAGAACTTAGTGAGTGTTTGATTTTCATCGATTAAGTAGGGCATATTCATATCAGATTGATCGATGTAGCTGCGCAAAGCAGTTTTGTCATCATCCGAGGCACTTACTTCAGGATTCACCAGCACAAAAGTGAAGCCTTGGCTTTGGTATTTGCTACGCAAAGCAATCAATCGGGATTCATACATTTTTGCAAATGGACAAGCTAAACTGTGAAAGACAATTACAAGCCCTTTGCCCTTCACCTGAGCTTGCATATTGATTGTTTTATCAGTCACTGCATCAGTTAAATTAATACTCTGCAAGCTTTGAGCAGAAATTGAAAATGTAGCAGCTAGAAAAAACAGGAGAACTAGAGTAATATTTTTCATTTACCAAATGGTGTAAGTGAGTACAACATCCGAGATCACCCGAACTTGCACTGTGTAATGATGGTCTGTAAAGTCCGTCCCTCGGACCTTACCTTTAATGATTCCAGCCTTGGAATCAAATGGTTCCAACAGGATGTTTTCCCGTAAAGAAACCCCTCGCTTTCCCTGACATTTAAAGATAGACTCTTTAGCCGACCAAGCCATTGTATAAGGTAACGGGTCTTTGTCTAGAAAATCAATTTCTGACTGATCAAGAAATCTAAATCCAATTCTCAGGATTTTTTCACGAATCAAATCCATATCGATTCCCACAGGATTATCCCGATGATAAATCGCGCTGGCATATCCCATCGTGTGCGAAAGTGACATATACCCATGTCCATTCATGGTTTGAGACTTGCCATGTTCATCTTTGAAAAAGCCAGGGTAGGGAACGTGTAATACATCCAAGGCATCTCGTATCGCCATTCGGGCAGTTGCCCATTCTCTCTTTTTTTCCTGATGGGAAATATTTGCGTAGGAAAGCTTTTCTCTAAAGCTGAGGAAATCCAATTCGTTTTCGTCCTGAGTTTCGATAATCTTGATCGCCAAAGCCGAGGAAGAGTCAATTTTTTCTATTTTTGTCTGCATAAGCCAGAAGGGCACCCAAAGTCTCCGTCCAATATATGTCAAAAATAGAAGTTAATAAATTACAAACACTAACAGGGCACAATGACTGCATTTATGCCTTGGTGGAAGGTTGTGATCCACGATTTTTTTATACTGGAGCTGGAGATGGAATGGTGGTGGAATGGGATTTGGATCATCCCAAAGACGGGAAATTGATAGCAAGACTTCCACACTCAGTGTATGCACTTGCTGTAGATCCGATCAGAAACTTGCTTTTTATAGGCCATAATTTTGAAGGAATTCATGTCATCGATCTCAATGCTGGTAAGGAAATTTGGTCCTTGAAATTAACCGATCAGGCTATTTTTGATATTAAAGTCTTTGGAGATGAGGTGTATATAGGAACTGGCGATGGCGTATTGATCGTGTTGGATATTACGACAAAAACTATCAGAAAGCACATCAAGCTAGGATCGAAAAGCATACGTGTCATGTCTCTGGCAAAGGATAAAAGACAACTGGCCGTGGGATTGAGCGATCATACCATCAAAGTCCTGGACCTATCGGATAATTTTCATCCAGTGGCCAATTTGACTGGGCATAGTAATTCAGTATTTGCACTTTCTTATTCCCCTGATGAGTCAATTTTGGTCAGCGCAGGTCGAGATGCCAGACTGAAATTTTGGGAAACCGACAAGTATTCCCTACTAGAAAGCATCGTGGCACACATGTATGCTATTAATTATTTATATTTCAAGGAGGACGGAAATCTCTTAGTTACTTGCTCCATGGACAAATCAATCAAGGTTTGGGACGCAACAGAGAGAATACTCCTCAAAGTCATCGACAAAGCAAGAAATGCTGGTCATGGCACTTCGATCAACAAGGTGATCTGGAGTAGCTATCATCAGCATGTCATTTCTGTCTCCGATGACCGTACTATTTCTATTTGGCAAATTGATGAAAATTAACCCATGAAGATTACACCCGCAGCCATTCGGCAAAAGACCTTTGAAGTTGGATTCAGAGGATTTGAAAAAAAGGAAGTCACTACATTCTTGGATGAAATAAGTGAAGTAGTGGATGCACTTCACAAGGAAAATATGGAGCTGAGGACAAAGCTTCAAAATACAGAAGCTGAAGCAAAGCGCTTGAAAGACGTGGAGGAATCGCTTTTCCGTACCTTAAAAACAGCCGAAGATACTGGAGCTGCGATCATCGTAGAGGCGAATGAAGCGGCAGATCTCATCATCGCGGATGCAAATGAAATTGCGGATAATGCCACAAAGCATATAGATCAGCTTATCGCAGACTCTAAAAAACAAGCAGAGGATCAAGCTTCTGCGATTATCGGTGCTGCGGAAATTAAAGCGAAGGAGACAATTGTCGAGCTCAGAGAAAGTATGCAAGGTCTGGTCAGATCGTATGAAGGTCTAGCCGAACAGAGAGAATCAATGGTGAAAAGTCTAAAGAGAATTGCTCAGGATACCTTGAATCAAATTGATCTTTCGGAAGCTCATTACTCTAGAATTGACGCGAAGGCACATGCCAGAGCGATAGATGAACTAAGCAGATCTCAGACCTTTACTTTTGGCAATCTAGATAATCTAGGATACGAGGAAGAGGAGGTAGTGCAGGAGGAAATCGAAGAAAGTCCTATGGCCGAAATGGAAGTTATAGAAGAGGAAATAGATTTGGTAGAGCATGACTCCACGCCAGATTTGGAACTGGAAATCGAAGAACATGAGGTAGCTGAAGAAGAATTGGAGCTGGAGGATACTAAGATGCAGCTGGAAGATGAAGCGCTTGAAGAAGATATAGAAGAACTTGAGGCGGAAAAAGTTAAAAAGCCACTGGAAGAACCTATGAAGCCTCAGGCATCTCAACCGAAATATTCGGATGATCCAAAGAATGAATCAGGGTCATTTTTTGACCAATTTGACTAATGGGAAAAGTTAGTCTCGAAGGAATTGAATTTCATGCCTATCACGGTGCTTATCCCGAAGAAAATGTGCTTGGGAATCGGTTTACGTTAGATTTGGAATTGGAAACTGATTTTCGCCAAGCCATGCTTCACGATGATCTAAGCGCTACAGTTGATTATTCTAAATTGTATAAAATCATCAAAGCCAGAATGGATGTAAAGGTGAAGCTCCTTGAACACCTTGGGCACATGATCGTGACCGACATCCTGGAAGCCTATCCGAAAACCACAGAAATCAGATTGACCCTAAAAAAGCACCATCCTTCATTGGGAGGATTAGTGAGCTACTCTTCGGTACAGATCCAATACCCTGAAGATTACAGTTGATTATACTTTAGCATTGAGAAAAATTAAAAGTGTACAACAAAGCTGAAACATCAAGAATCCGTTCTGAGTTTTGGATTGCCTTCGGTAAATACATGAAGCCGATCCCAAATGCTGAGGGAAGGAGAATCAATTGGCCTAATTACAAAACGGGCGTTCGTAATATCTATTTTCGGATGAAAGCCGAGCGGGATTTTGCTTCTATTGGTATTGAGATTGGACATCCAGACGAAGAGTTGCAGGAATTGTATTTTGATCAATTTGCCCAATTCAAAAAAATGCTAGAAGCTGCGCTAGGGGAGAGCTGGGATTGGAAATTGCATCAGGTCAATGAGTTTGGCCAGCTTGTCTCCCGAATCGAAAAAATACTACCAGCCGTGAATGTAATGAATGAGCAGGATTGGCCTGAAATCATTTCTTTTCTCAAGCCTCGAATCATTGCATTGGATGAGTTTTGGGACAATGTGAAACCTGGATTCGAAAGTTGATTTTCTGCTGAAAAGTAGCTTTAAATAGCTGTCAGATCAAAAAAAAGAGACCCAAATGTGGGTCTCTTTTTATGTTAAATAAGTGAGAGATTAAAGTTTTTTAATCATCACATTTTTAAAATACACTAGATTGTCATGATCTTGTAATGCAATTCGGCCTTTCTTAAAAGTGCCAAAATTTGGCATGTCCTTGAATTTGCTGTCTGCGATAAGCGCTTCCCACTCTGGAGTCCATAGGGTAGTGCTCACGATCGAAGTACCATTGAGAATGAATTCAAGTTTACCATCATTAGAGATAATCTCAGCTGAATTCCACTCACCGTATGGCTTCACGGTCTCTTCGCTGCTGACGATTAAATCGTAAAGATCTCCAGCTCTGTGACTGATGATTTTAGCGTCAGGATGCCCTTCGTTGTCCAATACTTGCATTTCCATACCGGTATTGTAGGTGTTTCCGTATTCAGGAGCTTCATGTACATAGAATATTAATCCGCTATTTCCATTTTGAGAGATTTTCCAATCATATTTCAAGTGGAAGTTTTCGAATTCCTCATTGGTAACGATGTCTCCACCATCGCCTTCTTCCCATGAATCTATGTTCGTTGCATCTAGGAATACTTCACCGTTTTCGATTTTCCAAGCTTTGCCAACTTCTCCAGCATTGTATTTGTGCCAGCTAGAGAAATCATTATTTGCAAAAAGGTCAATCCATTCCTCAGATGGAGCTTCTGCTACAGTTACTTCTTCCGATTCGGTTTCTACTACTTTTTCTCCTGAGCATGAAGCAAGTACTCCTGCCAATGCTGCCAGGATAATATAATTTTTTTTCATCTTATTTTTTCAAGAGAAGTACGTATGCTACCATGTCCTTAGCATCTTCCAAACTCAATGCTGCATGTGGAGGCATTGGGATTTCACCCCAGACACCAACACCGCCAGAAATTACCTTCTCGGCTAGCATGTTGATATTTTCTTCCGTTGACTCATATTTTGCTGCTACATCTGCATAAGATGGGCCTACGATTTTTCTTTCCACCATATGGCAAGAAGTACAATCTGAAGTCTTCAGCTTAGCAAGTCCTTTGATGTAAACAGGATCATCTTGGTATTTTTCTTCAAGGCTCATTTCTACTTCTGGAGCAGCTGCAGGTGCTTGGACTTCTGCTGTTGAAGTGGTTTCAGATGTTTTTTCTCCTCCGCCACATGCGAATGTAAATCCTGCCAGAGCTACTAAGGCAAAATTTATAGGTTTTGTGATTTTCATTAGTTGGATATTAAATTGAGTTATTAGATTCCTAGTATTCTCTTGTTGAATTCCTCGTCTGCACCTCTGCCAGCGAAGTCGTCAAATGCTTTTTCTGTAACGTTTATAATGTGAGAAGCAATAAATGGAGCGCCTTCAGCAGCTCCTTGCTCAGGATGCTTTATCGCACATTCCCACTCTAAAACTGCCCAGCCGTCATAATCGTACTGCGAAAGTTTGCTAAAAATTCCGCTAAAATCAACTTGGCCATCTCCCAAAGATCTGAAACGACCTGCGCGCTCTACCCATCCTTGATATCCACCATAGACACCTTGCTTACCAGTTGGGTTGAATTCAGCATCTTTTACATGGAACATTTTGATTCTTTCGTGGTAGAAATCAATGAATTGCAGGTAATCAAGACACTGAAGTACAAAGTGACTTGGGTCATACAGTATGTTTGCGCGTTTGTGATTATTGACTTTATCTAGAAACATTTCAAATGTCACACCATCATGTAAATCTTCTCCTGGATGAAGCTCATAGCATACATCTACACCATGCTTGTCGAATTCGTCTAGGATAGGAGTCCATCTTTTGGCCAACTCGGTAAAGCCTGTGTCTACCAATCCTGCTGGTCTTTGAGGCCATGGGTATACTGTCTGCCACATCAATGCTCCTGAGAAAGTAGCATGCTGTGTCAGTCCCATATTTTCTGAGGCTTTTGCCGCATATTTCAGCTGCTGCACTGCCCAATCTGTTTTGCCCTGTAGATTTCCTTTCAGTTTGTCAGGAGCAAAACCGTCAAATAATTCATTGTATGCAGGATGTACTGCTACCAATTGTCCCTGAAGATGCGTGGAAAGTTCTGTGATCTGCAATCCAGCTTCTTCTACTGTACCCTTGATCTCATCTGCGTAAGTTTTACTTTCCGCAGCTTTTTGTAAATCCATCATTCTGCCATCCCAAGAAGGAATCTGAACGCCCGCATAGCCCAAATCAGCCATGTAGTTACAGATGTTCTTCAGGTTGTTGAATGGTTCTTTGTCGTCAATAAATTGTGCGAGGAAAATCGCAGGGCCTTTAATTGTCTTCATTTTACTTAGGTTAAAATATTAGGTTCAAGAATTTATTTTTCAACTACAAATGGAGTCCATTTCACCTCGGACTCGTTGCTTTTTAAAACATGATCTATAAAAGCCATGCCTCTGATTCCATCTTCTATGCCTGGATAATCTTCCCATTCTGGTTTTGGAGATTCTCCAGCTCGTTCTGCATAGATACAGCGTGCAAAATTTCTATACAAGTTGGCGAATGCTTCCACATATCCTTCTGGGTGTCCGGCTGGAGTTCTGGTGTTTTCGTTTGCCAATGATCCCAAATACCCACTGCCTGCTCTATAGATTTGATCAGGAGCATCTGGCCAGTGTGCAATTAAGGTATTGTTTAATTCCTGCTGCCATTCCAATCCTCCCTTTTCTCCATAGACACGAATTCGCAGATTGTTTTCAGCACCAGTATCAGTTTGCGAAGCAGTCAGTACGCCAGAAGCTCCGTTTTCAAATCTCATCAATACAACGCCATCGTCATCAATTGGCCTTCCAGCGACTTTGATGTACAAATCTGCACAGATTGCTGCAACTTTTTCTCCGGAAACATACTCAGCCAAATGGAACGCATGCGTGCCAATATCTCCCATACATCCTGCCAAACCATTTCTCTTTGGATCAGTTCTCCATTCCGCTTGTTTGTTGTTTTCAGATTCTAATAGCTTCCAAAGCCAGCCCTGTGGATATTCTACATAGACTTTTCTCACTTTACCGATTTCACCTTCAGCTATCATCTGCTTCGCTTGCTTGATCATCGGATAGCCTGAGTAAGTGTGAGTCAACAGGAACCTTTTATCCGATGATTTGACGATATGATATAGCTCTTTTGCTTCAGAATAGTTGAGCGTGAGCGGCTTGTCTAGCACTACATGAAAGCCATGCTTCAGAGCTTTTACTGTAGGATCAAAGTGTACATTGTTCGGTGTGACAATCACGACTACATCAATACGTTCTTCTTTCGATAGCTCAAGTTCCTTAGTAAACATCTCGTCGTAAGTAGCATAGACGCGAGAAGGGTCCAGCATAAGCTCTTCGCCTCTAAGTCTTGATTTTTCTGGGTTTGAGCTAAAAGCGCCTGCTACCAACTCGAACAATCCGTCCATCAAGGCCCCATTTAAATGGATGGCTCCAATAAATGATCCTGGACCACCACCAATGAGTCCGATTTTTAATTTTTGTGGGGATGACATGTGGGAAAAGACTTTATATTCAGGATTAAATGCTTGAAATAATTGATTCCGAATGGAAAAACCTTTGTTCTTTGAGTGAATAGATACAATAATTGATCAATAGCTCCATCATGGTATGAATGGCTTTGTCACTAAGTGATAAGTCCTTATTTCGGAAAGTCATTTTAAATGTCTAAAATACTTCAAATTGGCTAAACTTTAAACTTTGGCCGACTCTTAAAAATTATTCTTATCCTAAACTGATTCTAAATCTATGAATATCAATACCAAGCTCCGGTTATCCATTATGATGTTTTTGGAGTTTTTTATCTGGAGTTCTTGGTTCGTGACGATGGGGACTTTTTTAGGGTCCAATCTGATGGCAAAGGATCAGGATATTTCTCTTGCATTTTCTACCCAATCATTTGGCGCGATCATCGCTCCATTCATAGTAGGCTTGATCGCAGATCGCTATTTTCATGCCCAGCGTATACTAGGAGTGATTCATCTTATCGGTGCCGGTTTGATGTATTTGCTGTACAATTCCCAAGATTTCTCTGGATTTTTCCCAATCCTACTTGTCTATATGATTCTTTTCATGCCTACGCTCGCGTTGGTGAATTCTATTTCATTTAACCAGATGAAAGATCCTGCTAAAGAGTTTTCCGCGATTCGTGTTTGGGGGACGATTGGTTGGATTGCAGCTGGTTTAATGATCAGTATTATGTCATGGGATAGCCAGGAAGGGCTGAAAGAAGGTTTGTTAAGAAATACATGGCTTATGGCTTCGATCAGCTCTTTAGCATTAGGACTAGTTAGTTTCGCACTGCCTCATACTCCGCCACAGCCTAGAACTACAGGGGATTTCAAGCTTTCAGAGGCTTTGGGATTTGATGCGCTTAGTCTTCTAAAACATAAGAATTATTCGGTTTTCTTTATTTCCTCCATCTTGATCTGTATTCCTTTGGCATTTTACTATCAAAGTACAAGTCCTTTCCTAACAGAAATTGGCTTGGATAATTCCACAGGAAAAATGGCTATGGGTCAAGTGTCAGAAGTGGTTTTCATGCTTGCGCTTCCTATTTTCTTTACCAGATTTGGCATTAAAAAAACCTTGATTGTAGCTATGATAGCATGGGCAGTTCGCTATGCTTTTTTTGCATTTGGAGATGCTGATGAAGGAGCGTGGATGTTGCTTATAGGAATCGCTCTTCATGGGCTTTGCTATGATTTCTTTTTCGTCAGTGGTCAGATTTATACAGATGCCCATGCTGGGGCAAAATACAAATCCTCGGCTCAGGGCTTAATTACCCTTGCTACCTATGGACTGGGTATGCTGATCGGTTTTTGGGCAGCTGGATTAATTTCCAATTATTACACAAATGAAGTTGGAGCACACATTTGGAAATCAATTTGGCTAATTCCTTCTGGTATTTCTGTCTTGGTTTTGCTACTTTTCATGGCTCTTTTCAAGAAAGAACAAATAAATTCACATCAATAACCCCCACTCATGACCAAACCTATAGATAATGGAAGAAGAGAATCTTTCAAAAAAGTATTGCTTGGTGGTGCTGCTTTCAGCACCCTTTCATCGTTCGAGATGAAGGAAGAAAAACCATATGAATTGAAAGGAAACATTAATCATGGAGTATGTCATTGGTGTTTCCGGGATTTTGAACTTGACGCTTTCTGTGCTGAGGCCAAAAAAATCGGAATTAAAGGAATTGACTTAATTGGCCCAAACAATTGGCATATTTTGAAAAAACATGGGCTGGATTCTTCCATGTGTAACGGTGCCGAGATTAGCCTGACGGAAGGATTTGGCGAAGTGAAGTACCACGAGCAACTCATCAAGAATTATAAAGAGATGATCCCCAAAGTAGCGGAGGCTGGCTACAAAAACCTGATTTGTTTCTCAGGGAACAGAAGAGGAATGGACGACGAGACAGGTTTGAAAAACTGTGTGCAAGGTCTTGAAAAAATTATCCCTTTGGCAGAAAAGCATGGGGTTTTCATTCAGATGGAACTCCTCAACAGTAGAGTGAATCACAAGGATTACTTGTGTGATAAATCTGCTTTTGGCGTAGAATTATGCAAGCGATTGGGTAGTGAAAACTTCAAATTGCTTTACGATATCTACCACATGCAGATAGATGAGGGGGATTTGATTAGAAGCGTACAGGATAATCACCAGTATTTTGGACATTACCATACAGCCGGTAATCCAGGAAGAAACGAATTGGACGATTCGCAGGAGATTTACTATCCTGCCTTAATGAAAGCGATAGTAGCCACAGGTTATAAAGGCTATGTTTCCCATGAGTTTATTCCAAAATCTGAAGATAAGATTGCAGCATTGGCTCAGGGAGTTCAGATCTGCGATGTTTAAAATAATACAAAAACCTAAAATTTATATTTATGGCAAATGAAGCGTATGACGCAATTGTAGTTGGGTCAGGGATTAGTGGCGGTTGGGCCGCAAAAGAGTTGACGGAGAAGGGACTTAAAGTGTTGATGCTTGAAAGAGGCCCTATGGTGGAGCACGTGAAAGATTACAAAACTGCTACCACACCTCCATGGGAAGTGCCTCATAGAGGAAGAAGAACTCAGGAGCAATTAGAGAATCACCCAAATCTTCGTAGAGATTATGTGCTCAATGAATTGAATTTGGACTGGTGGGCACATGAGGATGATTCTCCTTATGTGGAGGAAAAGCCTTTTACATGGTTTCGAGGCTATCAAGTGGGTGGTAGATCGCTACTTTGGGGAAGGCAATCTTATAGATGGTCAGATATAGATTTTGAAGGAAATGTAAAAGAAGGCGTAGCGGTGGATTGGCCGATCCGATATAAGGATATCGCGCCATGGTATTCTTATGTGGAGAAATTCGCTGGAGTATCTGGATCTAAAGATGGCTTAGATGTACTTCCGGATGGCGAATTTATGCCTCCTATGCCGATGAACTGCGTTGAGACTGATGCTGCTGCCAAGATTAAAGAGCATTACAAAGGAGCAAGAACCTGGACAATTGGCCGTCCGGCGAATATCACTCAGCCTCTTCCTGGCAGACCAGGTTGTCAATACAGAAGCAAGTGTTCATTGGGATGTCCTTTTGGAGGATATTTCAGTACGCAAGCATCAACTTTACCAGCTGCTGAAGCTACAGGTAATCTAACGCTTCGTCCTTGGTCGATCGTAAGAAGATTGATTTATGACAAGGACACCAAAAAAGCTACAGGAGTAGAAGTAGTAGATGGTCAAACCAATGAGACAATAGAATACAATGCGAAAATTGTATTCTTATGCGCTTCAGCCTTTAATTCCACTGCGATTCTTATGCGTTCTGCAACGGATGTTTGGCCAGGTGGCTTGGGCAGTAGCTCAGGAGAACTTGGACATAATGTAATGGATCACCATTTCCGTCTAGGTGCCAGTGGTACTATGGAAGGTTATGAAGACAAGTATTACTTTGGTCGAAGACCAACAGGACTTTATATCCCGCGGTTCCGAAATGTCCATGGTGACAAACGAGACTACTTACGTGGATTTGGCTACCAGGGAGGAGCAAGCCGCAGTGGATGGCAACGTGATGTGGCCGAAATGAACTTTGGAGCTCCGATGAAAGAAGCATTGACGCAGCCAGGACCTTGGTCAATGGGGATCACCGCTTTTGGAGAGATTTTGCCTTATCATGAAAACACTATTAAACTGAGTGATACAGTGAAAGATAAGTGGGGTATAGAGTCATTGGTGATGAACGCGGAGATCAAAGATAATGAGATCAAGATGCGTAAGGATATGATGGCTGATGCAGCGGAAATGCTGGAAGTAGCCGGATTTAAAAATATCAATGAATATGACTCAGGATATACATTCGGACAGGGTATTCACGAAATGGGAACAGCCAGAATGGGACGTGATCCTAAGACTTCGGTTCTTAATGGGAATAACCAAGTTTGGGATGCGAAAAATGTATTCGTTACTGACGGTGCTTGTATGACTTCGGCAGCAGCAGTAAATCCATCTTTGACTTACATGGCATTGACTGCTAGAGCGGCTGCATTTGCAGTAGATGAATTGAATAAGCAAAATCTCTAATCCTAAACGACAAAACTATGACTATGAATAGAAGAGACGCTTTAAAAGGCGTGATGGTAATGATGGGAGGGACCATGATAGGTGCTACCGCAATCCTGACTGGTTGTACTCCTGAAAACCAAATAGAAGGATTAGATTTTGATCCGGATGATATTGCTTTCTTGGATGAATTAGGAGATACTATTATCCCTACGACTGATACTCCTGGCGCAAAGGCGGTAGGAATTGGTTCCTTTATGGTAATGATGGTAAAAGATACCTACGATGGCGAAAATCAAACTGCATTTGTCGATGGAGTGAATAAGCTAGGGAAAGATTTTAAGGCTGCTAATGGAAAGAGTTTTGTAGGAGCACCTGCAGAAGAAAGATTAGCCTTCTTGAATGGAATGTATGAGGAATACAAAGCTAGCGGAAACGACAGAAGTCCTAAAGTGATCAATATGCTTCGTGACTTGACTGTACTTGGCTATTTCACTTCAGAAATCGGCGCTACTCAGGCATTGAACTATGTAGAGACTCCGGGAAGATTTGATCCTTGTATCCCTTATAATCCAGGCGATAAAGAATACGCTATTTAATAATCACTTGTAAAAAACAAAGCCTGCTCTTCTAATAGAGGGCAGGCTTACCTATTTATGAATAAGCAAAGAAGAAAATTTCTACAGGTTGGAAGTATGCTTGGCCTAGGTGCCGCAATATTTCCGTTTGAAGTTGCAGCACGATCATTTGATGCTGCAAAACTTTCCAAGTTTGGGATTCAATTATACTCTGTCAAAGAAGAAATGGCAAAGGATGCTGCTGCTACTATGCGCAAGTTAGCAGAGTTTGGATATAAGCAGTTTGAAGGTTTCGATGGGGGAAAAGGAATCCTCTGGGGAATGCAGCCTGCTGAATGCAAGACCTTGTTGAGTGATATCGGAGTTGATTTTGTTTCCTCTCATGCCAATGTTTTCAAGGACTTGGATAGTCAGGCAGAGCAGGCAGCAGCAGTTGGGATGAAATACCTTATCTGCCCTTACTACGGAGCTCAGAAAACAGTCGATGACTGGAAAAAAGCAGCGGATAAGTTTAACGAAGCAGGAGCGACACTCAAGTCTCACGGATTGAAATTCGCCTATCATAATCATGATTATACTTTCAAAATGCTTGATGGACAATTGCCTCAGGATATTTTGATGGAAAATACTGATCCCGAATTAGTGGATTTCGAATTGGATATGTATTGGTCTTATGTGGCTGGTTACGATCCATTGGAATACGTAGCCAAATTCCCAGGACGATTCAAGCTTTGCCACGTCAAGGATGCCGAAGCAGCCAGCTCAGATGCACATGATCGAGGAGTATTGCTTGGGACTGGTGAAATAGTCTATGCGGACATCATTAAGAAATCCAAGAAATACGGAATGGAGTATTTTATCGTAGAGCAAGAGCGTTTCGTGGGTACGAATCCACTAGAAGCTGCTGCCAAGAATGCTGCTTACTTGAGCAAACTGAAGGTTTAAATTAAGTAAATGTCAGTTTATTTCTGAAAAGAAGTAAATACAAAGCAAGAGCTAGAATGATCAACAAAGCCACTTCAAATTGAGACCAAATTTGTGATCTATTGATTATGATGTTGGCTTTGTTGATTAATTTTTCTCCTTCTTCCAGCTGGATTTTACTCAGGTTATCGAGGTCTTGCTGAGCTTTGGTTATTTTTTGATCGTAAAGCTGAACTTGCTTTAAATTAACTCCTGAAGAGTCAGAATAGAGCAAAGCGTAATTTTTTATCTGTAGGTCGGTTTCAATGATAGTTTTGAAGTCAGACAAATATTGCTCTTCATTCTCTGTGAGGTTCGTTTTTTCAAAGTCTATAACTATTCCCATGATACTTTTCTCATGTTCTGCTATTTCATTGACCACTTTGGAGTAATCATAGTTGATGTTGCAATGATCAACTAGCTTTTGAATTTTGAATAAATTTTCTGAAATCCTGAAAATATAGCCCTCTACTACCAAGCGGTCATTATAAACTTCTTTGAACGTATTGCTTATGTTATTAAATGCGGTACGCTCGGTTAGGTTCTTTCCGTACATTAAAAGCATCAAGAAACCAATGATAATAAGTGCCGTGATTTTTCTTTTTTTAGAAGGTGTATTTTGCATGGATAGCTAATTAGGGTCTAAGTCGTTTGCCAGTTTAGGAATATCTTTCAGACTTCCCAAATTTCGATAAACTAAGAATAAAAGTTTCTTAAATATAATTTCATTCTGAAAATACTAACTGAAATGTCACTGTTGAGGTTTTTTGTCATAAACCCTCACATAATCTACCACCATTCTCTGTGGCCAAATTTCTGGAGCTACACCTTGCTGTCCTCCCCATCCACCACCAACGGCAATATTTAGGATTAGGTGAAAAGGTTGGTCAAATGGCCATTCCTTGTAATCCTTTCCGGTATTTTCAAAAGTAAAATAAATGGAGTCATCGATCAAAAAATCAATTTTATCAGCAGTCCAGTCAACAGCGTAGGTATGGAAAACATCGTTGAAATCAGGGACTTGTTGAAATCCTCCTTTTTGAGTTCCTATTACGTGATTGAATGCTTCGGTATGCACTGTGCCATGAACTTTACCGGGGTCGTAACCCACGTGTTCCATGATGTCAATTTCCCCGTTTTTTGGCCATCCACCATGGAGATTTTCTTCAGGAAGCATCCAGATTGCAGGCCATGTACCTCGACCATAGGGCAATTTAGCCTTGACTTCTATGTAACCAAATTGCCAGGAAGCTTTGCCTTTTGTAAGCAGTCGTGCAGAAGTGTATCCTTTGGGGTGAGAAGGATCAGCATGCGCTTCGATGATCAATTCCCCATTTACAATTCGGGCATTTTTAAGGTCACTTTGTGAATAATATTCCAATTCATCATTGCCCCATCCATGATCTCCCACATCATAAGTCCATTTATCAGGGTCTGGTAGACCTTCGGTAGAAAACTCATCTGACCAAATTAATCGCGCTTCCTGAGCTATTAAGGGCGTATTTAAGATAAAGATTACAAGTGATAAGGTTAGGAGTATCTTCATTTTGGGTTTGCTTGGTATGGGCTTTGCGACTTTATAAGTAGTATTCAAATATCATTAACTTAAACCACTATTATTATGTCTTCCAACTTAAAATTAAAAGGAAACTGGAATATCTTGAAAGGTAATCTTAAACAAAAATACGGAGAATTGACCGATGATGATTTGACTTATGTCGAAGGACAAGAAGATGAATTGCTTGGTCGAATTCAAAAGAAAACTGGACAAGCAGAAGATAAACTTAGAAAAGAACTTTTCGAAGACTAAGTATTATCATTTCATTGAAAGCGGCGAAAGCCGCTTTTTTTATGACTTTTCCCTGCTATTTCGTACGTATTTAGTTTTTTAAGGATTTTCATTCTAATCATTGAAGAAGTAAATAAGCTGGTGATTTTTTAAACAAAGACCTAAGTAATACTCTTATTTTACTACCTACAGTCGAAGTCCTTTTGATACTTTGCTTAAATTTAGCCTAAGAAATAAACCCAAAACTAATGGCATACTATCACAGAATGGGCACTATCCCGCCCAAACGACATACACAATTCCGTCAGCCAGATGGCAGTCTTTATAAAGAGGAAGTGGTCAGTTCAAAAGGATTTTCAGGAATCTACTCCACACTTTACCATATTCATAATCCAAATCAAGTAAAGTCTATTGGCAAGCCTGAACCTTATTCCTGGAAACCAGCTACAGCGCATGGGCTAAATCAAACCCACCTGAAGACTTCTGGGGTAGAATTCACTGGTGATGACTATTTGTCTGCACGAAAAAACCTCATGATGAATTCAGATGTCATGATGGGTATCTGCTCTCCTCGCCAGCGGAAAATGGATTATTATTTCAAAAATGCGGATGGAGATGAGTTAATCTATGTGCACGATGGGGAAGGAGTGATGTATTCACAGTTTGGGAAACTTGAAGTTCATAAGGGAGATTACATCGTCATTCCTCGCACGACGATTTACCGCTTTGAATTTGAGAAAAAGGGTCCACTGCGATTGTTAATTATAGAATCTGTTGGGGCTATTGAGACGGTCAAGCGCTATAGAAATGAGGTAGGGCAATTACTTGAGCACTCGCCGTATTGTGAGCGGGATATTCGTCCGCCATATGAGCTTCATGTCGAGGATATGAAAGCTGAATACCTAGTCCAGATCAAAAAGCAGGGAATGCTTCATCATTACGCTTATGGCCACAGCCCGCTGGATATTGTTGGTTGGGATGGCTACTTATATCCTTATGCGCTTTCCATATATGATTTTGAACCTATCACTGGGAGAATCCATCAGCCACCACCTGTTCACCAGACATTCCAAGCTTGGGGATTTGTGATTTGCTCCTTTGTGCCAAGGCTTTTTGATTATCATCCACTTTCTATTCCTGCACCTTACAATCATTCGAATATTGATTCGGATGAAGTCTTGTATTACGCCGAAGGAGAATTTATGAGTAGAAAAGGAATCGATAGAGGATCTTTCACACTTCACATGGGGGGCTTGCCACATGGTCCGCATCCTGGGACAGTTGAGAAATCCATCGGAGCCAAAGCAACAGATGAATATGCTGTAATGTTGGATACGTTTAAGTCACTTCAGATTACTACTGATGCACTTGAATTTGTAGATGAAAATTATCCGATGAGCTGGACGGAGTAAAGCGAGTTTGTCTAAAAAGCACTAAATCAAAAAGCCTCGATCTGTGCAGATCGAGGCTTTTTACATGAGGAGAATTAATTCTTACTTCTTGTCTGTGATTTCCAAGATTGGCTGTCCGGTCGTACCATTCGGCAATTTGATGTCCAACATCATGGAAAGTGTAGGAGCGATGTCTGTGATTGTTGCATAGCGAGAGCTTTCTCCTGCCGGCACATTCCATCCATAGAATAGGATTGGCACATTGGTGTCGTAAGAATATCCTGTTCCATGGGAAGTACCAGTTGCTCCGCCAGTAAGCCATCCCGGCTCCAAGATCATCAAGATATCACCCGAAGCTTTGTGGTTGTATCCCATTTGTAGTCGCATAGCCCGGCCTTCTGTGAATTCTCTCGTGCGCAAGGCAGTACCAGTATAAACTTCTTTAATGCCATCAAACTTTAACAGGAACTGAGCGATCTCATTTTCGAAATCTTCCTGATTAATATTTTTCTCTTGAATCAACTCATGATTTAAGAAAAGCTGGCCATTTGAGCTGTTTTTAATCCATTTTCCAGCCCCGTATTTTGAAGAAATATAATTGAGAAGTGCCGTGCCGACTAAGCTTGTGCGAAGATTCCCGCCTGGTACATTTTCGCTGATCATATGTGTGGCTATTTCCGCTACAGCGTGATCAGCAGATAGGAAAACTACATATTGGTCTTTACCATAAGTCTCATCTAGGTAGTTCAGTAAGCGCTCAATATCTTGGTCTAATCTTAAGTAGGTGTCTTCAATTTCTTTCGATTGTGGTCCAAATCTATGTCCTACATAATCGGTGGATGAAAAGCTCAGAGCCAAGAAATCAGTTTCTTCTCCCATCCCCATTTTTTCGCCTTCAAGCGCTGCTAAAGCAAAATCTAAAGTCATTGAGTTTCCAAAAGGAGTAGATGCGATTATCCCAAATTCTCCGTTGCTCTTTCTAAGTTCCTTCAGATCATATGGGAAGGTAGGGGTGTCTTTTCCGCTGAAAGTACCCTCAAATGGATTGTCATCCACCATGCTCGCTTTATAGGTATCTATAGGATAAAGTGTATTCCAAGTTTGAGATAAGTAGGTGTCAGCTGATTTTTTGTCATTGAATTTATCTACCCACTTTGGTAATTTATCATAATAATAGGTGGAGGTCATGAATTCACCTGTATTGGAATCATACCAGTAAGCATCGCCTAAATGACCTGCAGGCAGACTTGCTCCTCGATCTTTTATTGCTACACCAACTACCTTGGAACGCTTTTGAGTCGCAATTCTAAGTTCATCTGTGATGGTAGTGGTTAGTAGGTTTCTTGGACTGATAAAGCCATTTGCTTCAGACCCACCAATATTAGTCACCAGTGTGTCTTCTGCACAGTAAATCATTTTGTCTAAACTTTTCACATACCAATCATTGCTGATAATGCCATGTGTAGCCGGGGTAGTACCAGTGTAAACTGATGCGTGACCTGGTCCTGTGTATGTCGGAATATAGTTGTAATGACCATTTTTCATCATAAAGCCATCCTTCATCATACGCTTGAATCCACCATCTGAATACCTATCGGCAAAACGATATAAATATTCCTGACGCATCTGGTCGACAATAATTCCTACAACTAGCTTGGGCTTTTTAGCAGTTGACTGCGCCAGCAATGGGCCTGAGGCCAAAATAAAAAGCAAAAATACGATCCCTGATTTTTTCATGTGTTTATGATTGTTATTAATGGGCCAAATAGCCTTTTCCGAAACTTTATTCGGGAAAATCTAACATGGTTGGAAATTACCTAGCAGTCTACCGCTTTTCGGTAGGTTCAGCCCGATCCCATGGTTTAAATTTTTTGGACTCCCAAAGATAAGGATATGGTGCTATCTGTGGATTAAGACTTTGTTAAATGGTCAAAACAATAGACATTAGATTTCCATACCTAATTTAATTTTATGAAAAAGACTATTTGGACTCTAGTTTTGGTGATGTTCGCTGCGAGCGGTTTCGCTCAGTCCTATTTTGAAGACGGACTTACTTCTGAGTGGCATAGGGGTAGAAGAGATGAGTTGAGAAAGCTCATGCCGAAAAATTCTGTGGCTGTGTTTTTTAATAATCCAGTAAAAAACCGAACCAATGACGTAGATTATATTTATCACCCCAATACAGATTTTTTCTATTTGACAGGATTCCGTGAGCCCAATGCAGTCCTTGTGTTATTTAGCGAAATGCGAGAGGTAAATGGCGGAATGGCTGATGAACTCATTTTCGTGCAAAATAGAGACCCTCGTGCCGAAATGTGGAATGGCAAGCGCTTGGGAGTAGAAGGGATGATGAATGAATTGGGATTTAAGGAAGCGCTGCTCAACTCGGATTTCGGGGCGAAATCAGGGATTAATCTTCAAGACTTTGATAAGGTGTTGACCTTTAGCCTTTCTGAGGATATAGAAGAAAGCAGTAGCAATGACGCATTGATCACAATGGTAGAGGAATTTAAAAAAGCCACTGCCTATCCTGAGAAGCTAAATGAAGCAAGTGCTCAAGTGTATAGATTAATCAAAAATTCTGATTTGGAATCTTCTGATCGAGTGGTTCAGATGCTGGGAAGATATAAGCAGCAATATCCTGAAATGATGGATGACCCGTTGATTAGTTCTTTTATGAATGCAGAGTCTCCTGAAAAACGTATGATTGTAAAGGAAGGAATTCCAGAACAAAAACTTGACATCACTTCTTTGCCGAGTTTAATGGGAGTGCTTCGAGAAATAAAAACTCCTGAGGAAATTGTCTTATTAAAGAAAGCGGTAAAAATTTCGGCTGTAGGACAAATAGAGGTGATGAAAGCGGCGAAAGTTGGGATGACTGAGCGGGAAATCCAGGGAGTGCATGAATTTATTTATAAACGCTACGGTGCAGAAGAGTTAGGTTATCCTTCGATAGTAGGTGGAGGAAATAATGGATGTATTTTACACTACATCGAAAATGACAAGCGTGATCTAAAAGATAGACTTCTCCTGATGGATCTCGGTGCAGAATGGAGAGGGTATACCGCCGATGTCACCCGTACAATTCCGGTAAATGGCAAATTCAATGCAGAGGAAAAAGCTATTTATGAACTGGTGTATCAAGCACAAGAAGCTGGGATAGCCCTTTCAAAACCTGGGGTAACTTTTCAGGAGATAGATGCTGCAGGTCGTCAAATCATTAATGATGGACTTGCAAAACTTGGAATAATCAAAGCTGGAGAAAGTCACATGTATTTTCCTCATGGCACTAGCCATCACATTGGTTTAGATGTGCATGATCGAGGAACCCGTGAGCCGTTGAAAGTTGGTTTTGTGTTCACTATTGAGCCGGGAATATACATACCTGAAGGGGCAGATTGTGATCCAAAATGGTGGGGGATAGGGGTAAGAATTGAAGATGACATTTTGATCACTGAGCAAGGCGCTGTGAACCTTTCAGGAGATGCACCTCGAAGTGTAGCTGCCATCGAAGAGATGATGCGCCTCCCAAGCGTGTTGGAAGACTGGGTACTGCCGGAGATCGATTAGAATGTTTTAATGTTTCTCGCAGCGACGCGGCGGCGCTGCGTGTTTTTTATTTGAACATGGAAAAGGTTGAAAATGAAATTTCTACTCTGATTCTGGATAAAGCATTCTTAATTCATAGAGAATTGGGGCCAGGTTTGCTGGAATCTATTTATGAAAGGGTGTTAATGCACGAGTTGAAAAAATCTGGACTTAAAGTATCCAATCAAGTTTTCATTCCTTTTAAATGGGATGATATAACTTTTGAAAATGGATTTAGAGCAGATATAATAGTTGAGGATAAAGTGATTTTGGAAATTAAATCCGTACAAGTTATCGCTCCTGTCCACTCCAAGCAATTAATGAGCTACTTACGGCTAACCAAGTTGAAATTAGGTCTCTTGTTGAATTTCAACGAAGCCCTATTAAAAGATGGAATTAAAAGAGTGGCAAACAATTTATAGCATGGTCGAAATCATTCGTCGCGCCGCTGCGTCGCCGCGAGAAATAATATAGCACCAATAAAAGAGCCTCTTCTAATCCTTCTTCTTCAAATCACCCCGCTTAATTGATCGAATAAACTGCCCCCAAGCGAATGGATCGAGGAGCCTGAGTGTTCTCGGACCATAGAGATCCTGATTCTGTTGTGCTTGGGTTTGCTGGAAATAGCGGAAGTTTTCGTTGCCAGAGGCAGGCATGGATTCTGCCCAGCGAAGGAGCATTTCAGGACTCATATTGGCTCGTGAAATAGACATTGGATCGACTACATTCAACGCAATTATTGCTTGTTTGAATTCCTCCTCGGTAGGATATGGCATTACTTCGATTTCCGCCAACGCAATTTCATCTACCTGCATTGTAAGTATTAAGCTAATTCTGTCACTTTCTACTGATTCAGGCACTTTAAATGTCTGTTTTTTCAAACCGATAAAGCTAAAGATAATTGAATCTCCTTCTAGAACCGGCATGGAAAAGTAACCAAACCGACCTGAACTGGTACCTCTTCCTTTCTTCGGAACGTAGATATTCACCCCTGCCACAGCATCTGTACTATCTGCATTAAGGATAATGCCAGATAGTTGGATTACTTTTTTTTCTTGCGCATCTTGGGCATTAGCGTGATTCAGGGAAAAAATAAATCCCAAAACAAACAGAAACGTGATTCGAAGTAGTAATTGATTCTTCACAAATAAAATAACTTAATAGAACGGTAGATGGTTGTCAATAGTGGTACGATAATACTCCAATTTCGGATGAATTTTTATTTTACCCTCATAAACTCCGTTAAAACTTACTAATGCGGTTAAAAAACATCAGTTTAAACTACGGACTTAGGATCTTTAAAGCTCTTTCAGAGGAGCCTCGTGTAAGGATTTTTCACCTGTTGATGCTCAACAAGGAACTTTCAATCTCTGACTTTGAATTGATCCTAGATTTTACCCAAACAAAAACAAGCAGGCATCTAATTTACTTAAAAAACGCAGGACTTTTAGGTAGCAGGCGTGTGGACCAATGGGTGTTTTATTACATTTTGGAAGAATACATGGAAATCATTCAGCAGATTTTCAAGTTTATCCAGAAAGATCCTAGCCTAATCAAGGATCAACAAACCTTTGAAATCTTAAAATCAAACAGGGAGCTCGCAATCAATAAAATTCAGAATAATCAGTACCGTCGTTAATCACCGTGAAAACTTACCAGCACCTATTCTTCGATCTAGATCACACACTCTGGGATTATGATCGAAATGTACAAGAATCCCTTTCCGAGCTGTTTCTTCATTATAAGTTAGAGGAACTAGGACTATCATCTGCTCAGCATTTTATCGACTCTTTTTATGCTGTGAATTTCAAGCTTTGGGCAGCTTATGATAAAGGAGAACTGCTTAAGGAAGAATTGAGGTCAACTCGTTTTCCAAGAATATTTGCTCAGGCTGGAGCGATCGATGCGGTGATTCCCGAAGAATTTGAGGGAGACTTCATGCACCGAACTTCTAGTAAACCTCATCTTTTTCCACACACGATTGAAATCTTGGATTACCTCAAACCAAAGTATAAGCTTTATGTGATCACAAACGGTTTTTATGAAAGTCAGTCGAAAAAAATGAGATCTTCAGGCTTAAGTGATTACTTTGATATAGTTGTTACTTCTGAGACTACTGGCCATAAAAAACCTGATTCGAGAATTTTTCAATATGCTGTGGAGCAAGCCGGTGCAACTAAAGAAAGCAGCCTGATGATAGGAGATAATCCTATCTCTGATATCAAAGGAGCATATAATGCGGGTATAGATCAGGTGTTTTTCAATCCACTTGGAAAGTCCATTGACCTGATGCCTACCTATACTATTTCACATTTGAGAGAACTAGAAGACATACTTTAGGGTTCTTTTACTTCAAATCCACCCGCCAATAAAACCTTCTGGTTATCTTTGGCGAATCAGAAAATCATAACCCCAGATATCATGCTCAAAGGTTTTTTTAATGTACCAACTCCGGTGAACGAACCGGTAAAAGCATACGCTCCCGGAAGCCCCGAGAGAAAAGAGTTACAAGCTGCACTCAAAGAAGCTAGATCTCAGCAAGTTGATGTGCCAATGTATATTGGTTCCGATGAAGTCAGAACAGGTAATAAGCACACTATGTCTCCGCCCCACGATCATCAACACGTGTTGGGGCATTTCCATGAAGGAGACGCTTCTCACGTTGAGCAGGCGATTGATGCAGCTTTGGGAGCCAAAGAAGCTTGGGAAAACCTAGCTTGGGAACAAAGAGCAGCGATTTTCTTGAAAGCAGCTGATCTTTTGGCTGGGCCATATCGTGCTAAAATCAATGCAGCAACCATGCTTGGTCAGTCCAAGAATGCGATGCAGGCAGAGATAGATGCGGCATGTGAATTCATTGACTTTTTGAGATTCAATGTGCAATACATGACTGAAATCTACGCTCAACAGCCTCCGGTTTCTGGAAATGGCGTTTGGAATAGACTGGAGCAAAGACCTCTTGAAGGATTCGTATTTGCCCTGACTCCAT
>TARA_R110002020_G_scaffold204652_2_pt1 | contig 26328 bp, 23 predicted proteins | sample TARA_R110002020 | Tara Oceans TARA_R110002020 (sample SAMEA4396489) | marine metagenome | biome: Westerlies Biome; feature: [MES] marine water layer (ENVO:01000295) within the mesopelagic zone...; material: water (ENVO:00002006), including particulate matter (ENVO:01000060) such...
GAAACATTTACTGAGATTAAAACATTATCATCTCAATTGACTCCTTTAGCAACAGATTTAGAATATATTAAAGCAGAAATTAATAAGTTAAAGAATAAGAAAATAGAAATTCCAGATGTTGATTTAAGTGGACTGGAAGATGCAGTAGATAGAGTGGGCAAGGATGTTAAGGCTATGCAAGAGAGTTTAGATGATTTTGAAAATAGATTAAATAAAGTAGAGAAAAAATCGGGAGGAAGGTTTTAATGTCTTATGCGAGAAATATTATATATTTGGTTTCGCTTAGCAGTTTTCTTTTTAGTGGGTTTTTTGATAGTGCGACTATGTATGGCTCTGCTAATGTTAGCACACCATATATCAATGGAAATTTAGAACTGCAAGATGATTATAAGTATAACTTTGGAATACGTAAAATTGCGTTATATCCATATCAAGGTAGAAGTAGATTTTATAAGGGAAATGAATCATCACTCAGTGATAAGGCTATAATTGGTGCTGTAAATGGCGTAGAATACCTTTTTTCGGCTAGTTCTGTACGAAATAGGGGTCATGAGTACCTAGACCAAGAATACTGGCTTAAATGGTCAAATAATCACTTTGTGACAAAAGTTAAGTATATTGATAAAGAAAGCAGAGATTTGGAGTTTGCAGAATATGATGCGAGATATCGTTTAAATCTTAATAAAATAAACATAACAGCAGGATTATCAGTAAAAGGACATCCAGTATATGGACATCCAGCAATTCATGATTATGAAGGTCCTTGGTGGGAACTTGCATATCAATACGGATATCAAGATTATTATGTTCCTATAACAGATTTAAATGATAATGGAGAGATTGATGATTATTGGTTATGGATTGAAACAGACCCTTATACAGAAGATGGTTATTGGACATATTATTATGAGGAAGCTGATTATTATTGGGAAGATGCTGACTCCAATTCAGTTGCATATTCTGATTCAGAGTTTTTACAATATCATTATCCAAATGTTGTAAATTTATATAATAAAGATAATAAAGAAAAAGAATGGCAAGCAGAAGCTTCTATAGTAATAGGTTTGGATATTTTATTTGGGGGTGACAATTATTACTCCCATATTTGGGTAAACTCATTTCCTCACTCTGTTGGTTTGACAGATAAATCTTATGAAGGAGATGAGGTACAATATGACGTTGGCATGCTGATTGGCACCAACCTAAGTGAGCATATTGGGGTGTTTATTGAGGGTAGCTATTTAAATTACTATGGAAGAGAAGAGTATAATATAGGAACAGGAATAAATTGGAGGTTTTAGATGGCTGATGCAGCTACAATGACAATTAAAGCAGTTTTATTACCAGATGAAATACAAAAAACGTTAAAAGATTTAACTTTTGCGTATACACCTGCTGATGCAAATGATAAATGGTTCTATGGATTAATCAATGTTCCACATAATACTGGTTCAGTTGACTTAATATCAGGAGAGTTTTTATCAAATAGCGCAGGAAAAAATACTGGAAGTTCTACAGCATCAATATCAACTTCTGATAAAGTAAAGTTTTTATTTATAAAAAATACAGGAACTACAGATGGAAGTTCATCAACAGATGAAAGTATTATGCTTGTTGTTGATGGTTCAACAGTAGCCCATAGTTCAACAAATGCTGTTGCAATAGATGCTGGTGAATCTTGGTATGCTAAACTTCCTAATACTACAGTAGCAGATTTACATGCAATAGCTACAGACCCAGACCAAACAGTGGGTGGTGGAAATGTTCAATGTATTGTTGCAGCAATATTAGATGATGTTGCTTAAAGGAGAATAATGTTACAAGGTATATTAGTCAAAAAAGTATTAGATTTAGTTATGAAACAAGTCTTAAAACAATTCAATTTAGATAAAATTCAAAAATATGTAGAACAACCTAATGAACTTGATATGCAGGTTAAGTCATTACAAAAATCTGTAAATAAGTATGGAAAATCTATAGAAGAATTAGAAAAAAACATTGCAATATTAAAAAATATTGTAAGTCAAAATGATTCAATAAAAGATAAATTTAAAAAAGTACGATTTTAATTAATAAAAGGAGAATAATATGAGTTTCTTAACAAGCAATTGGGAATGGGTTTTATTAGCATTTTATGTTATAGAAAAAGTAGTAAAACTTAGTCCATCAAAAAAAGATGATGTTATTTTTGATATGGTGCTGAAACCTGTTTTAGACAAAATTAAAGGAAAATAATGCCAAAAAGAGTTTTACAATTAACTGATTTTTCTGGAGGATTAAATGCTTATAGTGATGCCAGGGATATTGAAGACCAGCAATATGCTCAAAATTGGAATGCAGCAGTTGATACAAATGGTATTATTAGAGTTGCAGGAATGGCCTCAGATAGTATATATACTGATTCTTTTACAAATGAAAATTTTCAAGCAGGATATGGATTATTTCAATTTTCAGTAGATTATGGATTATTTAGTATAGATGCAAGTTTTAATTCTGGGATTACAACTGGAGTATTTGCATCAGTTACAAGTGCAAGTGTTGTTGTTTTACAAGATAGACCTTCTACATCTGCAGTTAATAGCTATTATACTCAAATGACTATGCTAATTTTTTCAGGTGCAGGAAAAGGAGAGGCTAGAACAATAAAAAAATATGTTGGAAGTAGTAGGACAATAACACTTAATGATGCATTTGCAACCACTCCTACCACAGGTTCAAAATATTATATATTTAGATGGAAGCCTGATGGTATTAATTGGAAAGGAAAATCATCAGTAGCTAATAAAGATTATATTACAGATGGTAATGCAGGCCAAGGAATGCTTGAAACTGATGGATATATAGATAAGGAACCAGGTGACTTTTTTATATTTTCTAAACAAACTCCAGTAGATGATACAACCGCTAATTTTGGATATATCGAATATCGACCAAACACAACAAATTATACTAGCACTGGAGTTGTGTCTACTGAAGCTGAAAGTGCATCAGATAGTTCTGTAACCTTAACTGTTGATGGAATAGATGCTACAGCTACTGCTCTTCTAAATAAAAGATTGTACAAATCTGATGGAACATTTTTAGGAATATGTACATCAATAAATTCAACTACAGAAATAGTATTTAGTGGAGGTATTCATGCGGCTATAGCTAATGATAACACATTATATACTGATGGGATACGATTAAAACCAGGATTAGAATATACACTTGCATTTGATTGTGCTTTAAAAAATAGAATGTATAATATGGTTGCTAATGGAGACGTTAATGGTAGTGATAATATAGGTATATCTAGTACAGGTATTCTTGTTAATCAATCAGTAGCCGCAGCTACTACATCTTCTGTTAATATTACTACAGATGCAACTGCTACTACTACTTTATTTTTAAATAGAGATATATATCAAAAAGAAGTTGATGGAAGTTATACATTTATTGGAAGATGTACAGCAGTAGGCAGTAGTACTCAAATAACATTTGGAGGAGGTATTGCTGTTGACCTTAAAGATAATACAACTTTATATGCTGCAGGATGGGGAGAAAGAGCTCCATGGGTTGAAATATTCTCACCAACAGTTGCTGATAAAAGAGGATGTATTAATACGATAGCAGATACAACCCCAACAACAGGAGAAGGCAATCTCTCTGGTACTTGGAATAATGATACTGCAGGAGCTGTAATTTCTCAAACTAGTACAAGTGGAAGCGGTGAAGGAGCCTTATTTAAAGCTACGGTAAGTAGCGGAACACTTACAATTGATTTAACAGCAAGAGGATATGGTTATGCTGCAGGAGATACAATATTATTAACAGACCCTTCAGATGAAGATGAAACAGCTACTTTGACAGTTAATTCAGTTAATACTACAGGATTAACATTATATGCAGATAGTCATTGGAAACATGGAAACCTAAATAGTGGAGACGGAGGTTCTGTGTCTGGATATTTAGATAACGCTGGAATTAATTATGTAGCAAATGGAGATTTTGCTGATGGTACTACGGGATGGACAACTACAGGAGATGCAACTTTTACAGCTGACGATGATACTTACGATGGTCATGATGGTACTCTGTTAATAGATAGAAGTGCATATGATGAATATGATGATAGCAGTACTATGGCTTGTCATCAAGATTTAAAACTTGAACCAAATACTCCTTATCATTTAAACTTTTTATATTGGGCAGATAAATATGCAACTATTACTGTTAAATATATAGATGGAATAAGTAATAATGTAATGTTAGTAGATGAATTTCTTGCTGATACAGATATGATTGGAGGACCAACTGAGAACGAGTTTCGATTTGGAGGAATAGGAGAAGATAGCCTAATGGGTTATCCTAAATTGCAAGCTAATTTTGAAATGACATATTTAAATTTTACTACTCCTGATTCAATTAATTCAACTATAACAGTAAGAATAAATATTTCTCCTAAAAGAGGATATAAAGCTAGATTTCATGGTATAACTGTTCATAAGGCATATAATGATTTAGTAACAATGGGAGGAGTTCATCCTTTTTGTGATTCATCAGGTATATTTTCATTGCATCAAATGAAATTTAAAGTTCCTGAAAATTTTACACAAGCAGATGATTGGATAATTAGAATACATGCAGGACATTATGGAAGAAGAGATAATAACACTATTCCAGAATATATTGCTAGTAGTTCATCTTCAAATGCTAATCAAGAAGTATATATAGATAAGATAAAATTATCTGATGCTGAAGGAGATACAATGACTTTATTAAATAATAATGCAAATGAACGTAGTAATATTTCTTTTCATTCAAAAAAACATGATACATGGCTACACAATTTTCTGCAATGGAGTCAAGCAAATTCAAAGCCTGTATATGATTATGTTAATGGTATGCTGAAAATATCAGATGCTAATTTTGATAATAATAATAATAATTTTTTAATGTATTATTCAAATAAAGTAATAGATGGACAAAAAAAAGGATGGATTAAACAAGATTATTCTATACCAACTCCACTATCTATTGAAGTTAAAGATTTATCTGGAGATGTTTTTGAATTTTCAGATATTACTGTAGATTTATATGAAGATTATTTTAAAGAAAAATATGCAGAAAAAACTTATCGAGAAACAGAATCAACAATAAGAACGAATTGGCCAATGGATGGATTTGGAGTAGACAACCATACTGGCTTTGTAATAAGTTATTGGTGGGATAATGATGGCAAAGGAGTTGATATAGAAGCAAAAGGTACAAAAATTAGCAATACTCACGTTAATACATATACTTGGACTGGGAATGGAGATACAACAAATCATAGACGAGGATGGTATAGTAAATTAAGAGCTACACCAACAGCTCATCAATGGTATAATGATAATATAGAAACACCAGGACCTGACAGTGATAGATTAACACAAAAAGATTCTAGTGGTGATTATATAATAGATGGGACAAGTTCTTCATATGGGTCTTTAGAATCTCCTTTTACTTCAGAAAGATATGAAGATTATGATGCCTATTCAGTTAATTTAACGAAAATGGGATTTGGAAATTATGGATATACTACTTATTTCACGGAGTGCGCACTTGGTGACTATAATGGCGCTGAAAATGGGTATTTTTCAATTCTTGACCCTATACCTTTTAGCAATTCTTTTGGTGAACATAAAGTCAGAAATCCTTTATGCTTAGCTGTTGAAGGTGGAGATAATTCACCATTTAAAGATATTGAGAATATTGGAGATTTAGCATATATTGAAATAGAATTTGGATTTGATTGGTATGGAACAAATGGTTTTGATGTAGGTACTGGTAGTTCTGATTTGAATTGGGGTAGTGAGGGATATAGATTGCCTATATTTAAAATATGGGCAGGAGTACCAGATGAGGATATTGCTAATCAAGAATATAGTGGAGATATTATTCCTATTAAAGCTTCTACGCAAATAGGAAGAACATATGGAACAGGACATAAAGATGGAAGAACTACTAGCCCAGAAGGAAACGACCAAGATTATCATAATGTTAATATAAGTTATTATCATTTAGACGATGATGATGGTGAATGTCTGAATGTAACATCAGTATTAGCAGGTGGTGTTTGGAGTAATGAGGGCTCAGATGCTGGAATGAGTTTTCGGTTTAGAGATATTTTAGGAAATTGGGAAAAAGGTAAAATAGCAAACACAGACCCATTATGTATAAAGTTAAAACATAGTAATGCTGATGCTAATTGGAATATAGCAAGGTGTTCGGCTAGTTTTTCTTTTTCAACGGGTAATTATGGTAGTGGTGGTGGTGGCCCACAAGATTTAACAGACTATTATTATGACCAAAATGTAGGAGGAGTTAGTAGTGGTAATTATGTAAAGTTTTTTCATCATAGAGATGGTATGAACGGATATTATGATGATAAAGCCTTATATCATGCTTTTAGAATCCATAAATTAATTGCTCATTTCTATAATCCTGATTATGACCCTACAGCTCTTGAAACAAGCGATGGACTAGAATCTTGTGAAGTAAAAGTTTCTTTTGCATTTAATGTTCCTCAAGAATCATCCGCAGGATGGGGTCAAAGAGTATTTAAAGTAGGAACTTCAAGTGTTAATGTATTTGATGAAGAATCATCTATAAATGAATCAGGAATTATTTTAGGTGAAAGTAATATTGAAGGTGAATTTTCAAGTATACAAGCAGGACATGCTCCTATAGTAAAAATTACAATATCATCAACAAAATTAGATGACCCATTTATATCTAAAACAAAATTCTATATGAAAGATATTGAATCAGAAGTATGGTTTGTACAATTTTATCTTGACCATAAAACTAAAAAATTACATTCTACAACTTCAGGAGTCTCAGTTCTAGGGCAAGCATCAGGAGATTTATTATTTTTTATAATGGATAGGGATAATTTAAGAGATTTCAATGAAGTTAATAGTTATGAATCAGAAACAATGATTTCTCAAGATGATTCTATTTCAAATGCTACATTAACTGCAAGATATAGAACATCAGTTGTTGCAAATAACAGATTATATGCAGGGAATATAAAACAAAATGGAGAAACACATGGAGATAGAATGCTTAAATCTCCAATTGGAAAATATAATCTTTTACCAGCATCAAATTTTATTGATGTTGCAATTAATGATGGTGATGAGATAACTGCTCTTGCATATTATAAAGATAAAATATTGCAATTTAAAAAACAAAAAGTTTTCGTTATTAATGTATCAGGAGATTATGAATTTCTTGAAGATACATTTCAAAATGTTGGTGTAGAATCACAAGCATCAGTAACGACAACTCCACATGGAATATGCTGGGCTAATGCTGCAGGATGCTATTTGTATGATGGAAAAGAATTAAAGAATTTAATTGAAAATCGCATTCCAGTAAAATCAGATTATTCACAAATTTCTAATAATTATTGGATTGCTAATGTAGCAAATAGCATTCCTACTCTTGGATATATAAAAGATACAAATAGTATTATTATTAAATTTGATGTTAATGATGGAGGTAATGAAGTTAGCCTTCCAAGTGGAGCTTCTTATCATTTTTCAACAAAATCATGGGTATTTCATATACGTGCATTTACTGGGAATACAGATATTACAACTGTTGGAGCTGTATCAAATATGATAACTAATTCTGATGGAGATGTTTTATACTATTTAAAAGATGGAGCATCAGCTGCAGATACTGCAATTAAAAAATGGAATTACACTCCCTTAACAACTTTTTCAAGTTCTAATACAAAAGTTTTTTATTGGTCATCTAAGGATTTTACGTTTGGCGATATAGCAACACGTAAGAAAATATATAAAGTTTATATAACTTATAAAACCGATAATGGTCAAGATTCTGGGATAGGTGTTAAAGCAGCAGTTAATGGCAGCAAATCTTTTACTACTACATTTAATGCATCTACAAGTGTTTTTGCTGGTACAGATACAGCATGCTATGGTTCAAGTACATTAGATGAAACTGATGGAATTTGGAAAACTGCAGAACTTAAATTTAGTAATAGTAGCGAAGTAAAGAATATATATTCTTTTCAATTGCAAATCTTTTCAGATGCAGTAGTAGAATCGAGTTTTGAGATAAATGATATATCAATAGTATATAGAATTAAAAACATTAAATAATGGCTAATTTACTCCATATAAAGGGTTCTAGAACTCAGGTTCTGAACTCATTTCCAACAAGAAGTTTTGGAAAAGATGGAGATATTGTTTTATGTAGAATTAATGGTAAAGGAGTATATCTTTGCTCTAAAGCTGCAGGCTCTTGGTATGCTGCAAATAAACTTCAACAATTATCAAGAGTTGAAAAAACATCAATAAGAGATTTATCTGTATCCAGTTTATCTATTAATAAAATGATTAACTCTCCTGACAATACAAATAAACTTATTGTTAATAATAATGGTAAAATACAATATCGTACTAATTTAGAAGTTATTAATGATTTAGATATATTTCAAACTTCTAATATTAATTATAAAACAGCACATTGTAGCTTAGGTCAATATACAGATAAAGAATCCTGTGAAGCTGGAGGTGGTACTTGGTATTATTCTGAGAATGATTCTCATGATAGTGTTAGTAGTACAGCTGAAAATCAATTATTAACAGTTGGTGAATCAATAGGTAATTTAGATGCAGAGCCTACATTATTATATGATGGTTCAACACTTGAGATTAAATATAACTCAGATTATGATGATAATTGGCAAACATCTGCTCAAACAAGTTTATTGAAATTAAGTTATGATGCGTCTGATTATTTAAGTTTTACTGTTGCTGCAAATGGAGCAAGTACAATAGCAACAAATGATAATGATGGGGGTGCAGGTCATTTAACTTTAGATGCAGATGGGTCTATTAATTTAGATTCAAATGGTGGTAGTGTTAATTTTTACTTAGCAGGAGATACTGATGATTTTTGCAGATTAACTGTTGAAGCAAATGGCAAGACAACAATAGCCACTGCAGATTCAGATGGAACAGCAGGACATTTAACTTTAGATGCTGATGGTGATATTGAATTAAATGCTGATGGTGGTGATATTACATTTAAAGATGATGCTGTTACTATGGGTTGGCTTACAAAAAATGGTGTAACTAGCAATAAATTTGCTCTTAATTCAATAATAGGAACTGGAAATTATTCCCAAATTGAAACAGGGGGAAGTGGAGTAACAACAATATCTACTGTTGATAGTGATGGCACAGTAGGGCATTTAACAATGCAACCTGATGGAGATTTAATCTTAGACCCTGTAAGTCAGAAGACAATTATAAATGCAACTGACTACTTATATTTTGATGGTGGAACTCATACTTCTATACATGAAACAGCAGATGATGTTTTGAGAATAGCTGTAGGTGGAGATACAATAATACAATTTTCAGAAAAAGGGGATGATGGAAATGAGGTACATTTTGGTTCAAGTTGTGCAGGGTTTACTCAATTAGAACCAACTTATGATGCAACTAATACTGTTGTAGATTTTAGGCATTCTAACAAACAAAATTTAACATTCGGTGCAGGTAGTATAACCAACGTACAATTTTATTTTCCTTTAGTTTCAGGGAATTTTGTATTACTTGTAAAGCAAGATGGAACAGGTAGTAGAACTATAACAAATTATAGAGCTTATGAATTTGATGAGTCAACAGCCGATGGAGTAAGTTCAGTAGTATGGGCAGGAGGAAGCAATCCAACACTTACAACAGATGCTAATCATGTTGATATATTATCATTCTACTGGGATGCTGATAATGAAATAGCTTATGGTGTAGCAACATTGGATTTTCAATTCTAATGGCTTTTAAAGACGACACATTAGAGTTTTTTGATGATAAGATAGTTGATACTAATCAAGCAGAAGTAATGATGGATTGGGAAGCTCCTATAATGGATAAAGCTGCAGAATTTATATGTCATAATAAAGGTGATATATTAGAAATAGGATTTGGTATGGGGATATGTGCTGATTATATACAAGCACAGGGTGTTAGTTCTCATACAATAATAGAAATACACCCAATGATTCTTGAAAAATTAAATATATGGGCAGAAGGAAAATCAAATGTTACTGTCATAGAAGGCGATTGGAATGATGTAGCTGGATTATCTACTTATGATGGAATGTTTATTGATACTTATGGTGATGAAAATTGGAGCAAATTTAAACCTTTTGCATTAAATAAAGCTAAAAGTGGAGCTAAGATAACATATTGGAATAATTTTAATGAAGAAAGAAACGAACATTCATTTGATTCTATATCCTTTGAATCTATTTCAATATTTCCAGATTCTAATAGTTATATGAATGAAGATACTTATTATATGCCAAAGGTAGAACTCTAATGGCTACTGTTTACGCAGAATCAAGTGATGGATATGTAAATATATCTAACTCAAATTGGGTAACTGCTAGAGATGCTAATACTGGTACTGGTGTATCTAGTAGCACAACCAGAAATTCATTTGCAATAAATGCATCAAGAACAGCTGCAAGAGGAGGAGGGTATTCATATTCGGTATCTAGGGCATTTTTTTCATTTGATACTTCTGGTATATCTAGTAATGTTGCTAGTGCTACACTTAAAATTTATGGTTACTCACAAACAGGTGGAGATATTATTGCTGTAAAAGCAACTTCAGATATATCATCATTAGCAACAGCAGACTTTGATGCCATAACTGGATGGGATGGAGCTTCTGCAGATGGAAGTGGAGCAGGCGATAATGAGAGCAATGTTACTAAATATTCAGCTGAAATAGCATCTTGGAGTTCATCTGGATATAATGACATAGCATTAACAAGTATAGGCTTAGAAAATATGAGAGATGATGATACTGTTTATATATGTTTACTAAATTATGACCATGATTTAAAAGATGTAATTCCAACAGGCTTTAGTGCCCATAGAAATGGACTTTATTTTCAAAATTATACAGGAACAAGTAGAGACCCATATATTGATTATACATTAGCACCAACAGCAACTGATAATTCAGTATTTTTTGGATGTAATTTTTGAGATTTGTTTATGAGAAGAAATATTAATATATTTAAGAGCTGGAAAATAGGTAAAAAGGAGTAATAAAATGGCAAGAAGCATATATCAAGCAGCAAGAACAATGAGAGAAGTTGGGGGTGCACGTTCTAAAACAGGTCAACTTTTAAGAGGTTTAACAGAACAATCAGGTAAACAAAAAAAAGCTATGACCGATGAATTTAATAGAGAAATGGCTACAGCTGAACGAAAAATGCAAGAAGCACTCAGAAAAAAAGCCAAAAAGAAAAAATGGTATGAAAAACTTGCTCCAGCTTTATTAGGATTAATTGGAGGCCCTGTAGGCATAGCATTAGGAGGTCTAGTAGGTGGCGGACAAGCAATAAAAGGTATTAAAGACCAACAGAAGCATGCAAGAGGGCAAATAGCTAAAGCAAGACAATACGGATTAGACCCAAGATATGCAGGAACCTTTTTAAGTCAAGGAGCTCAGCAATTCGGCTCACAGAAAAGAAGTATGCTTGATGATTTATATGCTAAAACAGATGTTGATTCCAGTAAATTACTTACAGCAGGATTAATGGGAGGATTACAAGGAGCAATGGGTGCAAAGATGGTTGGTGGTTTTAAAAGTGGATTTGCGGCACCAACAGCAGCAACAGATTCAATAACTACTGAAACGATTGCAAGTGGAGCACCAGGAGCAATAGGAGATATAAGCGCTGGCGTTCTTCCAGGAAAAATTACTGGACTTACAGAATTAGTAGCTCAAGACCCTACTTTTTTGCAAAAACTTATGGGTGGATTTAAAGGAGCAACAGGAGGAATGACAGATTTTCAAAAATTATTTTCCGTGGGAGACGATGGAAAGGGCGGAGAAATGGCCTCATTGATGGCATTATTAGCGCCTCTAATGCAAGAAGATTAAGGAGAATTTATGGCATTATTACAAGATATATTAGGACAATTAACAGATATGGGATTTGGTGCATATGGTCAAGGAACAGGCGAAGAATTTGAAGGTCAAGCACCTCTTGATTATATGTCTATTTCTCAATTGTCACCATCAACTATATCACAAACTCTTCAGAATTATTTCGGTTTACAGCAACAAGATTTGCCTGCTCATATGTTTCAAGGAATATCAAGTGATATTCTTCAATCAGGATTAGGAAAAACATATTCTCCTCAAGTTGAAGCACATGGCTCTTCATTATTATCAAAACTTAGAGAAAAAACTGGAGGACAAAAAGGCAAGCGTGCATTTGGAGGATTTGCAGGAAGTGGGCAACAACAAAAATATACTGCAGGAGCAAGAGATGTTTATGGAAAAGGAATGTCTGATGTTTTAGCTCAAACACAACAACAGCAAGCACAAGGATTACAATCAGTTCAAGATGTAATCAATCAATGGAGAGAAACAGCTGCTGGTATTAAAGGATATTAATAAGGAGTTTTAAATGGCTTATGAGTCACAAAAAATTGGCGGAGGAAGTTCTTTCGCTGATTTAATGCAATTAATTAATACTATGGGTCAAGCTGGCGCTAGGGCTACAGCTTTAGAAAAAGAAGGAATATCCGATAGTCAAGATTCCATCCAAGACCTTATAGACTCAGCTCAGACAGAAGAGCAAATTGTGTCTGCACAAAGAGCATTAAACAATATATCGGCTTCAAGTTCACAGTATGGTGATACAACTCTTGGGCATCAAGCTTTATCAAATAATCTTGAAAATAAAAAATATCAATTTGATGATTATAAAAATGCATTAGAAGAAACTTCTGACTTTATGAATAGTAACATGTATAAAACTAAAGCAGAAGACTGGCAAGATTTAGATTCTTTATACAAATCAAAGGTTAATGAAGAGACTGGAGAATACCAATATGATTCTATTTCAGATATGATGATTCAAGAATATAATAAATTAAGTATGCTTACTGGAAGAATACAATCAGGTAAAGAGAGTGGCTTTAGATATGAAAATGCTATAAAAACAGGTGAATATACAGAAGAAGACGTAACCTCTAATTTAAAATTATATGGACAAAGGCTAAATACATCATTAGAAATGCTTATTAACGATGAGACTATAAACGCAGATGAAGCGAAACAAATAATGCTTGGTATGGATAGAAAATCATATAAAGTTTTTAGAAATGCTAAGGTAAGTGATATTGAGTCTGAAATAAAAAGTGCTAAATCAGAGATAAAAGCAGTCAATACTATAAAGCTTAGTTTAATTAAAGGTAATATGAAAAATATGTCTGAAGAAGAACAAAATTTTTTATTTGCATTAGCTGAAGATAATCCGATATTACAGAATTATATAAATTTAGGTGATACTGCTAATGCTTCAAAAGAGTTAGATGCTTACTTAGAAGAGGCTCAAGGACGGTATAATACTCAATTAAAAGCATTTAAAGTTTGGGATGGTGGTGATTATGCAGGAATACAACCATTAGATGAGGATGATTTTGTAAAGCAAACATCTATTGATTTAGAAGATGCTTCTCAACCAGAACAAATAATAATGACAGAAGATGAAGCAGATACAATAATAGAAGAGCAAGGCCCTTTAACTCAGCAAATATTAGATACTTCTGATGTTGATACTCCGTCTGAACAATTAAAAGTTCCTACAGTTAATATTCAAGAAGATTTGGAAAAAGTGGAACCTTGGGCAGAAAAAGAAATTAAAAGTACTGGTAATCGATTAAATAAAATACAAGAAGAAATCGACAATTATACTTATACTGGAAGTTATAAGCAACAACTTAATAAATTTTTAGGAAGAGATGTAAAAGAACCTATTACATATGCAAATATTCAATCTGTAAAAAAAGAATTTGAAGACGATAAAAATGAGATGCTTGAGCTTGAAAAAGAATACCATAAAATGAGAAAAGCAGGTATAAAAAGGAACGATGAAAGAAGAGTAGAGATTCAATCAAAAATTAGTAAATTAATTCAACCATGGACAGGAACGATGTGGACTGGTAAAAAAATAGAAAGTTTCCTATCTTCTAGACCTGGACCATTTACATTGTTAACTGCATTAAATATATCGCAAGATGGATTGCAAACTTTACTAGAAAAGCATACAAGTTTATCTAAAAAATATGAAAAAGATAAATCAAGATTTGAAAAATAAATGATTAATCCTCAAAAAGCAGTTCAATGGTATAGAAATAAATACTCTTCTATTGGAGAAGATGATTATGATATTTATGAAAAACTTAAAAAATGGTATCCTAATCAAGAATTTTCAGAAAATCCATTTACTGCACAAGAGCCTCAACAAATACAAATACCTACAGAAGAAGAACTTGATAAAAAAGCAAATCCTGGATTCTTTAAAAAACTATTAACAGCAAACTTAGCTGGAGCTTATGCTGATGAGAGTAATTGGTGGGCAGAAGCTTATAATAAATCAATGGCTGGCACACTATATCAAGCTTTACATGGAGAAGCTAAATATGATGTTGAAGATATAGACAGAGAATGGTATGATGAAGTTGGACAATTTTTCGTAGGATTAATATCTCCTGTAGACTTAGCTACGTTTATTGGAACAGCAGGAGTAGGAGGAATCGCAGCAAAAGGAATAACATCTGGACCTCTTAAAAATTATGCTCTTAAAGGTTTAACTAAGATGGTTGGAGAAAATGCTGCTAGAAATATAGGAAACAAAGTTGTCGCAAATTCATTTGGAAGATATTTAGCAAGTTCTGCTGCAATTGAATCTGGCTTTAGTTTAGGTACTTATGGAGCAGCAGGTGCAGCATTACAAGACCAAGCTCAACAATCACTTGAAATTGCAGATGGAACAAGAGCTCCTGGAGATAGAGATTATCTTCAAACTACATGGAATGCAGTAAAGCATGGAGCAACAAGTGCTGTATTAGGAGCTGGAGCAGGATTTGTAACTAAAGGTCTTATGGCACCTAAATTTGCAAAAGCAAAGATGTCTGTAGACCCTAAATTTGCTAATAAAGTAACTAAAATTACAATGAATCCTGTAGGCCAAGTTGCTGCTGAAGGTACTGTGTTTGGTACGGGTCAATTAGCTGAACGTTCATTAATGCATGGAGAACAGATTGATTTTGATGACTTCTTAGAAAGTATTTTTATGAATACTGGTATTGTTGGAGGATTAAGAGCTGGAAATGTAGCCTTTGGTAAAATAACAGGCAAAGCACAAGATGATGTTGCAAGATATAAAGCTGCAAAAAAAGATTTTTATGGAAGTTTATATAAAGAGGCTGGATATAAAGGTAAAGTAAGTATTGGAAAAGAAGGAAATATTAAATACAAAGAATATGAAGCACTTGAAAAAGTCGAACAAAGCTTATCTGAAGCAGGACTACCTACGCCAAGAGAAATTCTTCAGAAAAAAGCCAATTTAAAGACTGAAGCTGAAACAACAATACTTGGTATTGATGCTTTAGAAAAAGGATTATCTGATTTTAATGTATTATTAGATAAGATTGGACAAAAAGATATCAGTAAACTTCCAAAAGACGTTCAAGCTAAAATATTAAAAGATAGCGGCACATATGTAAATTCTCTTTATGAAATGTATTCAGATATGAAGATTAATAGAGAAGCAACATATGATATGTATGCAAAAGAGCTTCCTAAAGGAGAAACTTTATCAAAGAAGCAGAAAGCAGAAATAGATAAAACTGTCGATATAATGAAATCTGATTTAGAAGATGCTTCTTATATGATAAATGCAGGAGCTTTAAATAAGCCTGAAGCATTAAAATTGGCTCAAGAAAAATATGCTCAAGGATTTAATGTTTCGACTAAAAAAGTAGGGGATAAATATGAAACAGTATTAAAAACTCCTGCTGGTAATAATATTCCTTTAAAACAATCTGTTAGATTGCACCAAACTGAAGCTCAAGCTAAAGCTTTTGGCGATGTTATGAGTAAAAGATATAGTGAAAGACTTACTGGTAAGGATTCTAAGTCAGATTCTAAATATGGTCTTGGTGATGAAGTTGAAGTTATTCCTGTAAATCCAACAACAGGAAAACCTATATTTATTGGTGACTCTGTTAATAAGAAGCGTGTATCAAAAGCAGTAGCTGAACAAATGATTAATGAAGGAACAGCTAAATATCCTAAAGATGTAAATGTTGCTCCTGGTGTTAATATGAGTTCAAGAACAACTAAACAATTCGATTCTCTTGTTTTATCAGAAGACCAAGTTATTTTAAAAAGTATTGAGAAAAAATTATCTACTCTTGCATCATCTGAAGTATTTCCTATGAATGAGCCTACGTTTTTAAATAAAAAAGTATACGCTGAAAGTATAATAAATAAAACTAAGCCTAAATTTACTGCGAGTGAAGACAAACTTATAAAACAAATAGAAAGCAAGCAAGCAACAAATCTTATAAAAAAGAGTGTTCCGAATATGAATGAAGTTGATAAGATTGCTTATGTTGATTTTGCTGTTCAACGTATCGCTAGTAGTCGTAAAGTTGATGACCCTGTAAAATATGTAGCGCAATTTTTATCTGAGTTAAAAGATAGAGGTAAAGACTTATCTAAAGTTAATATAGATGATTATGTTGAATTTTTTGATAAGTATATACCAAATAGAACAACTAATAAACATTCAAATGCTTTATCTATATTTTCTAAATTCTTAATAACAAATGAATATATAAAGCCTAACGAAGGACAAGCATTAAGAGACTATGCAAAACGAGTAGTTAATGAATTTAATGAATATGGTGCTAAAGGTAAAAATCCTGCAAAAAAAGGTATTAGAAAATTTGTTGTCAATGAAACAGCAAAAAGTAAGGATACTGGATTAGAAATTGTTGGAGAGCTTGGAGCTAATTATTATGTAAGAAATTCAGAAATAAATAAAATTGCTAAATTTTTAAAAGAAGGAACTCCTATAAGTGAAATATTAAAAAAAGAAGGAAAAGATTTTTATTTAGATTTAAAAGGAGATTTAACTAAATATAAAACATTTGATAGGATTGTATGGGTTGATGACGCTTTTGCAAATAAAATACAGGCTTATATAAATGCTGGAGGAGCCCTCGAAGGCAAGGTTACAAAAATCAGTCAATTAATTAAGGGTAAAAATAAGACAAATAATCCAGGCTCTGCTTTTTATGATTTAAGAAGAAGAGGGAAGTCTGTTAAAGATTTAGGTGATATGGGAGCAACAAGAGACTATTTATTTGGTCATGAAAGAACTAGAATTGATAAATTTTATAATATTAAAAATACACAAGACCTTATAAACTTACAAAAAAAGTTACATAAAGAAATAGGGTCTCATATACCAAAAGATACAAAAGATTTTAGAGTATTATCTAAAGGAGAAATACCTGCTACAAAAGAAGTCCATCAAGCAAGGCAAGCTGCATTATCTAAGAGGTATCCAGAACTTACATTTGAAATGGTTAGAGAGTTTAAAGATAATAATATACCAAAAGATGCTGTAGGTTATTTAGAGATGGCTGAGAATCATACGGTTGCTGTAAAACTTGGTAAAGCGCCATCTGATGTAATTCCTCATGAAGTAAGTCATTATGCTTTTAAATTACTTAATGTAATGAGTAAGTCTACTAACATGCCAAAACAAGCACAAAAGGCTTTAAAATTATATAATGATGCTAAGAAGATATTTGTTAATAAAAAAGGTAAATTTGTTGAAGAAGATGCTGTTTTGATGATTGGTAAAGCAATTGATAAACAGTTAGAGGCTCCTATGATGTCAAAAGCTACAGGATTCTTTAAAAGATTTAATACGTGGCTTAAATCAGTATTTAATAAGCAATTATCAAAAGATGAAATAGCATATGCACTTGGAAGAAGAATTATTAAAAGACAAGGTATCACAGAAAGCCCATTATTTACTATAGCACCAAAAGAATTTAGGACGGTTCAACAATCATATGCTAATGGAACAAAACTTAGAAATGCCATATCTAGAGAATTAAGAGTAGCTCAAGACAAATTTGGTCTAAATACACTAGAATTAACTGAATTTGTTGCAGAAAAAGCTGGTATTCCAAATCCTAAAGAGTTTAAAATAAAACTTCCAAAAGATGAGCTTTCATTAGAATACAGTGAAAAAGCACAACAACTATTATCTTTTGACAATGTACTTAAAGGTTTAAATCTTCAAGAATATGTTGGCAAAAAAGACATATTAAAACAAGCAAATCTTATTACAGAAATAGCCAGATTAAGATTAGATAGAGATATTACAAAAGACAAGCAAATGAGATTACTTAGAGATATTTGGGGAGTAGAAGAGGGGAATATATATTCAGCTTCATATGAAAAATTAAAGGATTTTAAAGAATACATCACTCAAGAAGCAATAGTTTCTAAGGACAACCTATCTCTTGTAACAAGGGAAGAAATAAATGCTATTCATTTAAATGTTCAAGATGCAAAACCTAGAAAACTATTGAAAGAAGGTCTTATGCTGGCTGGTCCAATTCATACAGCTTTAGAAAGCATAGGATTTAAAAAATTAGCCTCAAAGCTTAGAAACCATTATAATCTTCAAGAAACAAATGCAGCTGGATTATTAAGATACTCAGAAAATTCTAAAAAAATATTAGGTGGAAATGTATTAACAAGAGAAAGCAGATTAAGTAAAATCAATAATAAAATGACCATGGCTCTTGACAATAATGGAGAAATGCTTCTTGGATTAATGGATGCAGTAAAATTACATGGTAAAAAATTGCCTAAAGGTGAAGCAAAGATTATAAAAGGAGCAGAGACTTACTTTAATAAAGCAATAAAATCTGAGTGGTGGAATACTGTAAAAAATGTAAAAGAAGGAGATTTTCTTTATCGTAGAGGCGATGGCTTAGCTAAAAAGAATAAAGATGGTAGTTATAAATATATAAATACAGAAACAAAAGAAGGGCAAATAGCTCTTCAATACATTGAAAATATAATGAATACTTTAGGCAAGGATAAATACGAGTCAGCTTTAAAACAGAGATTAAATGAAGCTGAATTTGAATCTATAAATGATAAAAATGGAATTAAATTTATAAAAGATGGTATTTATATGACTAGAGTACTAACAAATGAAGGCAAACTGGTGCTTGGTGTTGAAGGCAAAGCAAGAGATAGGGCTATAAATAAAATTGCTACAGAAATAGCAGTTAGAAGAGCTAAAAAAATACATGGAGATAAATATAAAGATAAAGTATTTGATGAGATGGAAAATGCTAGGATGGAAGCCGAAATACAATACAATGACAGGCTTCATTTTAATCCTGGCAAAATAACAACCAAGTATTTAAAAGACAGATTTACATTGCAGGATTTATTTGTAGAGGATAGTAAAGGAAAACTAGTAAGAACTTACGAATATCAATTTGACAAAACTGTGACTCCTTATGTTCAAGGTATGTCTAAATTTTATGCGACACTTGAAATGTTTCCAGACGCTATACAAGGTATTAAAGCAGGTAATGGCACCCATAAAATATTTAGCCAAGCATCAAAAGATGCAAGAGGTGTATCAGCTAAAGAAATTAATTGGGCTAAAGAGGTTGTAGATAAGCAGCTGGGAACAGAAAAATCAGGAGCACCATATGAGCTTATATTCAGAAGTATGGAGGGTGCTGCTAGAATAGTTGCTAAAATAGGATTAAGTTTCCCAACAGCTGGTACAAAAAATATATTAACAGGTACAACTCAAACAGTTTTTGCCCATAGGTTTCAAGATGTTGTAAGAGGATTTAGAGATGTTATTTCTATGGATGCAGAAAATTACAACAAAGCTCTTGATAGCAATGCTTTTAGTGTTGGTAATGTTATCTATCAAGGAACTAATAAAATTGATAGAATTTTGGATGCGACTGCATTTAAAGCTGGATTTATGAAACCAACAGAAAACTTTAATAGATTGCTAGCTATTGCTGCATCTAAATATGACCAAATAAGACAATTTAAAAGACTATCTATGTATCCACCAGAACATAAATTACACAAAAGAGCTATGGATAGATTGAAAACATTTTATTTCTTAACAAATAAAGAGATTGCAACAAGAAAAAAATATAGTACAACATCAGATGTAAAATTAGATAGAAGTTTAAGCGAATTTAATAAAGCTAAAAGAATGAGGGATGTCCAAGTTATTAATAATAAATTAAATACATATGCTCATGTTAATACTCAAGGTTCTTCAGCTGATTTATTTATGCCAAAATTTGCAGGAAAGGAAGGGGTAAGACCTTTAACTTTATTTAAGCGTATGGCGTTTGCAGCAACAGATAATACTATAAGAAATTTAAATTATTCAAAAAGGAATAAAAATTTAATTAGACCTCTTATGGGCTTTACAGCTACATATCTATCTGGAAGTGCTTTAATTGGTATTTATTCATCCTTACTTGGAACTCAAATGCCAAAAGAAAATTCTGATTGGTTCAGAAGATTTTGGACAACAATGTGGAAAGGTGAGATGCTTGGGCTCATGTCTGAAGCTATTAGTCCTTATGATAATGGTGTAGCAGAAACAATGAATCCTGCAATAATAAGAACTATGGGTTCTATAGCTATGGAGTTAGGGCAATTATGGGAAGGAAAGTCTAACTTTGCACAATTTGGAGAAGGTATATTTAGAACTAATGTTTCTTTATATAATAATACAATGAAGATTATTGAAAGGAGAAACAACCCTTTAAATAAAGATAGAGTTAGAATATCAAAATTATATCAAGATTATAAAGAAGAAATGAATATGCCAGGACCTAAAGAACTTGAAAAAAATACAAGAAGTCCTTACTATGAAGATTTTAAAAATGCTTTCTTTTTAGGAACCGAAGAAGAATTTGCAAAACAACTATATACAACATTCTTTGCAGTTGCTCATGATTTTGTAAGACAAGGAGATTCAATGCAGGATGCATTTAAAAAATCAAATTCAATTATAAAATCTAAGTTTAAAACAATGAATCCTAATAAAGCATCGTTAATTGAAAAAGATAAGGATGGTAAGAAGAACGCAATCAAATTCCTTAAATGGATTCAAAGACATCCAGATGCAAAAAACCTAACAGCAAGATTATATGAAGTAGAATCTGAGTATAAAGATAGACTTAAACGATATACTAAAGACTTAAATAAGTATGCTAAGCAATTTAATGTTTCTAATTATTATAACGATTATGATTGGACGTTAAGATATTAAAATAATTCTTTAATTGGCAATAAAGCCATCTGGCTTAGGTTATCATCGCCACCCATTACCATTTTTAATCCACCATCTTTATGGAGCTTTTTTATCTTTTCCTTTAGTTCATCTACCTTAAATAAAAATCCGCCCTTTATGACCCCTTTATGAGCCAATAAATGCACCCATACACTTGACTCTGTGGTTGATATTCCAGATGGCTTACCATTACAACGTAATTCAATGGCAATATTACCTGTTGTTTTCCATATATCTCTCTCTGTTTTTACTTCTACTTTTGAGTTACCCTCAAAAACTTGTTGTGTAAATTTTTCACCCATCTTTCCAAATTCTAAATCGATGTCGAATCCTTTACAATATCCTTCTGTTAGTGGCATCCATTCTCCCTTCCTTAGTATGTATGAACCCTCTCCAAACAACTTATATATGTCCATCATCTTAATCAAAGATAAAAAACATAAGTAAGATAATTAATTTATCAAGTATCCATAGCAATATTAATAATGTTAATTTTCTATCTGCATTCATTTATTAGAACCAAGACTTCCATTCTTCCATTCTCTTTTTCTTTAATTGGTATCTCTCTTTTTGTGTCAATGGTTTTACTTTTTTTGCCTTCTTAATTGCGGCAACTCTTCTTTTTGTAATCTCTTGACCTGTCATGTTTTTAGTCATCTACCACTCCTTATTTCTATCTTGCCAATCATTAAAATCTTTCCAATAATTTTTTATTAATCTTGGAAATTCATCTTTAAGTAAATGTCTATAATAAAGAATTTCGTATATATCTTTATATGAAAACCGTTCTTCTGTAGTAATGTCTCCATATATCTTTATAGTTAAATCTTGACCATCTTGTATAACTATTCTTTTGTGGTTATGTTTACTTTTAGTTGCCATTTTTTAACTCCCCCCTAGCTTTTACCTCTGCCTTACATCTGTTACATACCCTTTTTTGTCTAAAAAGATTTATACCATAAAACTTTCCACACTCACATCTGATATGCTTGTCTAGTTTATTCATTGAAATACTCCTTCTTTGCATAATGAGCTATTAAAACAGCATCAGCAGTGGCAAGTGTTATTTTGTTTAAATCTGGATATAATTCTTTTGCTTTATCTCTAAGCCAGTGTTTTCTTTTTCTTACCTCTAAAGCCTTTGGGCATCCAATCCATTTAATCCACTCATTTGGTAACACTGTATACATCTTAATCTCATGAGATGCGGCTATACCAAGCCACTGTCCATAATTAACTCCATATGTGAAGGCGGCACGTACAGCATTTGCTGGTCTTGCCCATACTCTCTCCATCAATAGTTTTACTTTATCTGGTGGTGTATCTCCAATACCTATATGAAATAATACAGACATATCTATAGCTTTCTCTGGGCACTTATGAGCCTCAGCGTTGCCTTTTTCATCTATTACCATTAGACCTCCACTTTTTCCAGGGTCTATTCCTATGTATTTAAAATGGGATTTCGCCATTCATCATCTCCTCAATTCCGTTATATATTTTACATTTATTTCCATCATATCCTAAATCCACAATACCACTATCACCATATCTAACTTTACCTGCAGCAATAGTTAATACATTTTTACCTTTACCTTGTTCTCCTCTAACTTTATAATCATAATATGAGAAGAAAACATTTTCAGCTACTTGTTCTATAGCTCCACTTTCAGCTAAGTCAGATAGTTGAGGCATTAAAGCTTTACCTCTAATACCAGCTCGTTCAATCATTCTATTTAATTGAGATGCAAGAACAACAACTGCTCCTGTTTCTTTAGCTAACCATTTATAATCATTTACAAGTTTTTCTATCTGTAATCTTCTTTGGTCTTCTCTACCATCACAAGTTATTAGCTGTATATAATCATCAAATATAATGTCTGGTTTAAACTTCTTTACTTCACCAGATGATGCCGCAAAATCTCTTACATTATCAAACATTAAGAATTTCTCTTTTGAATACTTCTTTTTAACAAGAGCTATAGCAGAGTTAACAAATAATAAATCTTGTTCATCAAATACATTTTTACGAACCTTACCATAAGATAGTTGTTGAGACTCCAAACAAATAATCTTTTTCATTAATTCAGAGTTTGGTAGTTCTCTACTAAAGAACATAGCTTTATATCCTTGTTCTACTACATTTGCTAACATATTAACCATAACTGTTGTTTTTCCATGTCCTGGACGTCCACCTATAATAGTAATCTCTCCCCTTGTTAAACCACCAGCGAAGGCATCAAGTTTAGGATATCCAGTTTTAATTAATTTTGTTGATTTATTTTTTATACTATCAACAGTTTCGGCAATCACATCATCAATATCTGAAGCCATTGTTGGACGTATATCCATAATTTCAGACAAGACAGAGTGTGTCTCGCTTATTGTTTTATAAATATCTTTTGTGTTATCTGAAGCATTATTCTTTATCTCGTCAGCCTTAACAATAATTTTTCTCATTAGGTATTTTTCGTATAGCTGATTAGCGTAAAACTTAGCCATACCTTTAATTGCAGATTCACTCGTACATCCAGTTATATAATACTTTGTTAGCCCTCTATCTATATCTTTTTTAGTAACTGATGCACATACGGTAATAGTGTCAATCCTCTGTCCATTACGTGACATGTCTTGTATCCTCCTCCATAACAATCTTGCTTTGTTCTGATACAATACATTTATGTCCGTAAAATACCTAGCAACCTCAGAATATTCCTCTGGGTTAGCTATTACAGAGCCAAGCACAACATTCTCCGTTACTTCATCATATGGTAACGCATTCTCCATTTTCTCTCCCTTTGTTTAGCTATTAAGCCTCTTCTAGCTCTTTTTGTTCTTTTTGCTCTAATAGCATGATTCTAGTTTTAACATCATCTATGAGTTTCTGTGTTATTGTAGTTGTAGACCTTGCTAGTCCTCTAAGTGTGTCTCCATAGTCTTTAACTTCACCAATATTATCCTCATAGTACTCAAGGTCTTCCTTGAGCCATTCAATTATCATTCTCCTGTCTGAGTTTCCTCTTCGTTTTGACATTCGTTCTCCATTTGTATCGCCTCTGACTCAATTGCCTCGAACAACCTATCGGATGCGATTTCGTTGACCTTGTACATTTTCATTCCATCTTGTGTCGGATATCCTTCTATTGGTTCTCCCTTGAAAAATATCCCCCAATCATTCTTTGCTAGTACTTTTGCTAATAACTCATATATTTTCATGATTTCATCCTCTTTGTTTTTAATTATCTCTCTTTTTTCTTCTTCACCAGACTCACATTCAAGTGCATCATTTAGGCTTAGAAACTTTTTCTGATTTGACGTCAAGTACACTGTCGCTATTTCTGTCTTTATCATCTCTAGCAACTTTCTCTTGTAAGTACTTGATAAAATCTTCTTTGTCTTTTTTATATTCATGATATGTCTCAGTTACAAACCCTAGCCTACTTATTTCGTTTCTTAGATGTTCCACCATCTGTATCACTTGACTTAGTACGTTTGCTACTTCCTTTACTGTTGGTTTTTTTTTCTTCGTCATTTGAGTCCTCTTCATTTTTAACATCATCGACTAAATCGACATGCGTTACCGTTGTCTCTTTACTATTCGGGTCAATCTTTTTACCATCATTACTGAACTTCTCACCTCTTACTGTTACTGGAATTGATGCCTCTTCTAATTGATGAGACATTCCTCTTACAATATTCTCAAGTTTATCAACTTGTAATTTCAATGCATCAATATCTTTTTCCATATCTATTGCTCTTCCCATTGCTTCTCCTTAATTTATTCCCTTAAAGGGAGAGAGAGGGCAGTTAGTGTGCATTAACCACCCCCTCACAGATTATTATCGTTTAATATGCCTATAAACAGTTGCTCTAGATATTTTATTCATTCTACCAATTTCATTAGCAGAAAAACCTAGTTTATGCATTACGTTTATAAGTATATGCTTAACTCCATATACCTTTCTTCTAGAATGGTATTTCATCACTAGCTCCACTTATCGTCTTCTCTTTTCCATCTTCCCATTTATTCACCCATTTAACATCGAAAAAACGTCTTTGATTTCCTTCTTTATCAGTCCAAGGACGACCTTTGTCTACAAAAGCCCTGCCTGGTTTTCCAAGCATATCCTCAGTCGATAAATTAGGTAGTAATTGTACTTCTATCTCATTACCATCAATAACTCTTTTTTCAACTGGACATTCAAGACCTATCACTTCACAGAACTTCACGTAATTTGCATTACCTTCAGAGTAAGATTCAAAGTCATCGTTTGCAGTAGGCTCTAAGAACCTCCAAACTTTACCTTTAAATTTCTTACCAACATAGCAGTCTCCTTTTGTATCTTCTAACTTACCAGCTATATTTTCAAATCGAAAAGTTACGTCTTTATTTTCCTCTGATGCCTCAAAAGTAAAAGTATAAAGTCTTGCTCTATGCTTTCCTCCTTTAACATCAACTGTTTTTGATTCGCATTCAACTATATGCCCAAAATACTCACCTTTAGCAAAAGGTGTAAAGCTCTTCTTTGCCTTCTTACCAGGAATAAAGAAACTTTGTTCTTGAGTAACGCTGTCGAATACTTCATTTACTTCAGCCATTATTTATCTCCTTGTTTTTTATCTTGTGTCATGTTATTTATTTTTTCTAAGCATGCATCATAGTTATGTGCATTTATTTCCATTTTACTTACTTTAGCTTTCAAGTCGCTAACAAGTTTATCTCCTAGTGGTTTAGCTAATTTATACAACTCAGCTTCCTCTGCTGAAGATAATGCATCTGGTTCTGGTAAATCCTCACCCGCAAAGATGTATAATCCCAGACCATGTAATGCTATCGTTTTAGCTAATGCACGTTGTAGACTTGTATTGATTTGAAATGCATTTGGTTTTTCTATTGGTTGATTTCTGTTGTCTAATACAGGATGAATTTGTGATAATGAAATACCATCAACTTCTACCCATACGTCAACAAAGTAACCACACTCTGTTACAAAGAATGGAGAACCATCCTCTGCTTTTGTTACACCCCATCTTGCAGTTGGACAAGCACGTTTAAG
>TARA_R110002020_G_scaffold38860_5_pt1 | contig 26266 bp, 14 predicted proteins | sample TARA_R110002020 | Tara Oceans TARA_R110002020 (sample SAMEA4396489) | marine metagenome | biome: Westerlies Biome; feature: [MES] marine water layer (ENVO:01000295) within the mesopelagic zone...; material: water (ENVO:00002006), including particulate matter (ENVO:01000060) such...
TAAAATTTAAAGAGGATGGTTTTAAAATGTGGAAACCATCCACTTTATTGTTTTTGGAATAATCAAAAATTTAAAGCAAGGCTACCTCCGTTTTTAATTGTTATTAAAGGCAGTTGGGTTTGGACTGTTTCCCATTTCAAATTCGAGGACATTGCCGTTCATTATTTGGGTATAGGTAATAAAGGGTTCCTCTACCACCTTTCCATCCAAAGTAAGCGATTGAATGTATTTATTGGTCTCGGACAGGTTGTTGGCAATTATTTTAAAGGATTTTGGTGCTCCATCCTTGAGTAATCTGAGAGTGAATTCGGGAAATTGTGGTGCTCCAATGGCAAAAATTTCGGTTCCGGGGGTAACTGGATAAAACCCCATAACTCCAAAAACATACCAGGCCGACATTTGTCCGCAATCATCGTTTCCGTTGATTCCTAGAGGATGATTCCTATAATTAATGGTTGAGGTATGCTTACGTATAAGCTCTTGGGTTTTCCAGGGCTGCCCGGCATAGTTAAATAGGTAGGCATAGTGGTGCCCAGGTTCGTTATCGTGCCTGTAGTGCTGCCCATCAAAGTTTTCATTTAATTTGGCGGCAAACTTTTCCTTTCCGCCAAAGAGTTCAATGCTTCCTTCAATATCGTGCATGGCACCGAATAAATAGGTCCATCTCCCACCTTCCGTAAATCCTTCCTGTTCGTTTTTGTCCCAATTGCCATTGTACAGTCGGGCATTGAGGAATCCCGTTTCCTTGTTGTAGAGGTTTTTATAATTCTTGCTCCATCCCATTAATCGCTCATAGTCTTCCATTTTACCCATATCCTTGGCCATCTGGGCAATGCTATAATCGTCTATACCGAACTCTACGGTCCTGGTTACGGATTCCCTGGTCTTGTCAGAAGCTACATATCCCAGTGAGTGGTAATAGGTGAGTCCGCCCCTGGCTTCGTACAAAGTGCCTTCGTCCCTATCGCCCCAAGCTTTTTCGGTGTCCCTGTAAGGCGGGTGCATTGCATTTTTTCTTATGGCTTCATAGGCTAGATCCAGGTCGTAGTCCCTAAATCCTTTTACATAGGCATCCGCAATTACGGCATCTGCATGAGTGCCGGTCATGATATTGGTATAGGTTGGATTGGGCCATTTTGGCAACCAGCCTCCTTCTTGGTACATCTGCAACAAGGACTGAACCATGGGGCTTACCCTTTCGGGATGTGTAAAATGCAGTAGGGGGTGCAGGGCTCTAAAAGTATCCCAAAGGGAGTAGTCGTTATACGAAACCCCTTCATGGACCTTGTCGTCGAACGGACTGTAGTAACGTCCGTACTCCGAAAATTCCCTAGGGAACAACATGGTGTGGAACAAGGCGGTATAGAAAATACTTTTTTGATCTTCGGTAGCCCCATCTACCTTAATTCTGGAAAGGTTTTCCTGCCAGATATCTCCTGTATTTTCCACCACTTTGTCAAAATCCCAATGCGGTATTTCCTTGGATAGGTTTTCCCGGGCCTGTTCCAAACTTATAAAGGAAGTGGCAATTTTAACTTTGACCTTTTCATTTTTTTCCGTTTTGAAGCTTATGTATCCACCCATTCTTGCACCTGTCTGTTCCCTGCCCATTTCATTGATATCGGGCTCTGTTCTAAAAGAATTCCATGTTCCAAATCGCTCAAAGGATTTATCGAATTGAATTATAAAATAACCTTTAAAGTTTTTAAGTTCCGGACCTAAATGGGAAGACATTCGCTCAGGGTTATACCCGGTAATCTCCCTTTTGTTTTCATCTATGCGGATATAGCCATGAAACGCCTTCTTGTTCTCGGTAATATTAATGCCCTGAATAATGATATGCGATTCATCCGATTTTGGAAAGGTAAATTGAAAGATGCCACAGCGGGAGGCAGCGGCTATTTCCCCTTTAATTTTTTGTCCTTTATCCCCCATGGAAACGTTGTAGTAATTGGGTTTCGAAATCTCTTCCTTATGGGTAAACGGTAAGGCCCTGTCTTTAGGAAGAAGCTTTAGCTTACCTACCTGTGGCATTACGGATACGTAGCCGTAATCTCCCATCCAGACCGTGGGCTGGTGTGTTGCCATAAAACCCTGAATGGTATTGTCCTCATAAAAGTATGGCATTTCACTGATCTTATTTTCACGCGTCTGGGCCACAAAATTGGTCATGGCAAAAGGGGTGCCCACACAGGGCATGGTACCACCGCCATCCCTACCTTCCATAAATCCAGAAGAGGGAGTTCCAATTAGCGGATTTACATAATCAACTTCCATTTTATTTTGGGCAGATAGAACTGTTATCCAGAAGAAAGGTAGAACTAGGGGGTACAAGAATTTTTTATTCGTTTTCATGTGATAAACAAGCTTAAGCCTTTGAAAAATCATAACTGATAATAGAAGTGCGTACTAATCAAAAAAACGATAAAATATTGATAATACGAAAGATAGGGGGAAGTTTATTGTGCAAAGGTTTGCATGGTTTTGGCAATAGCCAGACACCCCAATATAAGTCCCATCATTTCATGATGACAATTGTTAAGACGCAATTATAGACCTATTTTGCTTTAAATGGGTTCAAACTAAAAAGAGCCTTGCCGGTCAGGCAAAGCTCTTTTACGAGAACACTATATGAAAATGAAAAAATTACTTTTTTATTATTACAATGTAAATGTACCTTATGGCCCTGCGTTGTAAAAAATATTGTTGTCAAGTGCATTGATTTTGAGGTGTCCACATTAAATTTTGATGTTTGACCCATAATTCCTCCTTCAAATCTAAAAATATACCGATATTTAATGTTTGAAATTCGTGTTCCTAAATTATAGGGAGCATGATTATGTAGAATGTAATTATAGACGTATGCTTCAATCAGAGAGATTAGACGAATTTAAAAAATCGGTCCAGAACAAGTTCAATATTTATAATAGCTTGTTTCTTAATTTGCCGTACCAGAATATTGAAAATGTTGGGATGTTGATTCCTTTGTTACTGCATCAGGCAGAAACAGGATTGAAATCAGGTAAAAATCCCCAAGAAATATTGGATGCTTTTTTTCAAAATTATGCAAATATTGATTCGGAAAGGGACAGGATAGATTTTATGTTCCGGATAATACAGTATGTGGAAAGACAGGTGGTGTTGTATGATAGTGTTGAAGATGCTGCTTTTCCGAAGCTTCAGAAGCACAGTAGTTCCCTGACCATTGGGGATTATTTTCAATTGGTAGACAAAAACAAAAGTTGGGACCAGATATCTGAAAAACTGTCGACCTTTAGTGCGCGTATCGTTTTAACGGCACACCCTACGCAGTTTTATACTCCTGCAGTCTTGGATATCATAGGTAATTTACGGAGTCTTATTTTGGAAAACAAAATCAATGATATTGATCTGGTGCTTCAGCAATTGGGACTAACTTCCTTGATAAATGCCAAAAAGCCTACACCCTTGGATGAGGCAAAAAACATAATTTATATTCTAAGAAATGTATATTATGATGCCGTAGGGGAACTCTATGCTTACATCAAGGACAATATTGGTGACATGGATTTCAACAATCACAATATCATGAAATTGGGGTTTTGGCCCGGAGGGGATAGGGATGGGAATCCTTTTGTAACATCCAATATCACTAAAGATGTCGCCGATGAGTTGCGTATTACTTTAATGAAATGCTATTATCATGATATAAAAAAGTTACAGCAAAAACTGACCTTTAGGGATCTTCAGGATATAATTTCCAATTTAAGGGGGCGTTTATACAATACCATGTTCGATACCAGCAAGGTTATGCGCTATGATGAAATTATTGAACCCCTTCTAGAAATAAGGTCGGTGCTAATTGAAAAATACCATAAGCTATACCTAAAGGATTTGGATTATCTTATAGATAAAGTGAAGATTTTTAAGACACATTTTGCCACCTTGGATATTAGGCAGGACCATAGCGTTCATACCCAGGTTGTAGAAGCCATTCTTAAAACTAATGGATTAATTTCCGAGAATATCGGGGAATTGAATAAGCAGGAATTAATAGATATTTTAATCCATAAGGATATTGATCTTCAAGTGCAGAATTACGAAGAGGATATTGTTAAAGAAACAATACAAAATATTCTACAATTAAGGGGGATTCAGGAGAAAAATGGCGAGGAGGGTTGTAATCGATATGTTATAAGTAATTCCGAGAGTGTTTTTTCGGTACTATTTGTATATGGGCTTTTTAGATGGTGCGGTTGGGAGTCGGATAAGATTACCTTCGATATTATTCCGTTGTTTGAAACCATGAAAGGCATGGAAAGTTCTGAAAATACAATGAATGAATTGTTTGATCTTCCAGAGTATAAAAAACATTTGGCCCAACGCCATAATAAGCAGACTATAATGCTCGGGTTTTCCGATGGCACCAAGGATGGTGGATATGTGAAAGCCAATTGGGAAATTTTCAAAACAAAGGAAAAATTGTCTGCCGTTTGTGATAGGAACGATATAAAGGCCATATTTTTTGACGGGCGCGGTGGTCCACCGGCCAGAGGAGGAGGAAAGACCCATAGATTTTATGCCGCTCAGACCAAGGACATTGCCAATAATGAAATTCAATTAACCATTCAGGGGCAGACTATTACCAGTACATATGGCACTAAGGAGCAGTTTATTCATAATTCTGAACAATTATTAACGGCCGGACTATCGAATAACTTTTTTGGCAAGGAAAATGTTATTTCCAAGGAATCAAGACAATTGTTGGAGGAGTTGTCCGATCTGAGTTTTGAGAAATACGATGCATTAAAGAATCATGATAAGTTTATTGCTTATTTGGAAAACAAGAGTACTTTAAAATACTACCAAAAAGCAAATATAGGGAGTAGGCCAGGTAAAAGAGGCCATAAGAAAAAACTTGAACTCACAGATTTGAGGGCCATTTCCTTTGTAGGTTCTTGGAGTCAGCTTAAACAGAACGTCCCAGGTTATTTTGGAATCGGAACGGCTATTAAGATTTTAAAGGACCAAGGAAAATTGGAGGATCTGAAAAAATTATTCAAAGAAGTTCCATTGTTTAAGGCATTGATGCTCAATAGTATGATGTCCTTGGCCAAGTGTTATTTTGAACTTACCAGCTATATGAAGGATGATGTGGAATATGGTGAATTTTGGAACATCCTGTATGAGGAGTATTTGCTTTCCAAAGAAATGCTGTTACTTATTTCTGATTCCAAGATTTTAATGGAAAAAGAATCGGTTTCACGTGAATCGGTTAAAATTCGTGAAAATATAGTGTTACCTCTTTTGGTAATCCAACAATTTGCCCTTCAGCAAATGAGCAAGGAAACAGAATATAAAGAATTGTATGAGAAAATAGTTATTAGGTCTCTGTACGGTAACATTAACGCAAGTAGGAATTCCGCCTAAGAGTAAATAATACATCAAGGAATGCGCACGGGCCAAGGCTAAATAAGTGGGAAATTCCTAGCTATAATGCCTTTCCGTTGTTTCTTAAACGGAAAGGCAATTCATGTGTAACTTCTTATTGCTAGGCTATCCCATCATGTATTCCTGGTTCTTCTGCCTGCACAATTCCTAGGGAATTTATGTGATTGGGTTATGTTCCTAATTTTTATTGTTCTAGGGATGTCGATATTTTTGGATATAAATTCTTTTGTAAAATGGCAGGTATTCCTATTGTTGGCCAAAATCTCGTGTAGCATGTAATTTGTTCGTTTTGCAATCGTTAAGGTACTAACGTTAACTTTGCTTATCTTTGACCATAATTGGTTAAAGCGCAATAATAGTATTTTGCCAATGCAATAGGGAATCTGTTACGACTACAAGGTACTCCCCCCTCTCCTTTCAAGTAGTAATTTAATGTCGCTAAAAATGTACCCAACAAGGCTATGCATTGTTAGCTATAGTGTGGATTATAATAATTCATTGGGTTTCTGCGCAATATATAAATTGAAATTCCATCTCTCTTGTAATGGTTAGGGAATTTTACGTATTATTTTAAGGAATATTTTATGCCAAAAAACAACAGCACTGCACTAGAAAAAACATTTAATGATCTATTAAAAAAGGAAAATGATTTTTTCAATTTTGCGGGAGAAAGTTTAATGGACGGCCTATGGTGCTGGAATTCGGTACATCCTGAAAGTGGATATATTAATGGTAAGTTTGCGCAATTGCTCGGTTATTCTCCGCACCCAAATACCTCCGTACAGATAGATTTTTTATCCTTGGTTCATACAGAGGATTTAGAGGGGATCCAAAGTGCTTTTCAAGGCCTATTATCCAATTCCCCTAATAATCCACTGAACATTGATGTGCGTTTGGGCCATACGGACGGACATTATATTTGGCTAAACCTCAGAGGCAACTGGATTGCTGACGAATCAGAAGCTGGCCAAGGTCTTATTGGTACGGCGCAATGTATAGATAGGTACATGGAAAGTGAACGGCAATTGCACATCAACAAGGATTATTATGAAAATGTAATAAAGGGTGCCAATATCGGGATCTGGGAGGGTAACCTCCTAACGGGGGAGGTTATTTGCAATGAAAGATGGGCAGATATGTTTGGATATACCTTGGCCGAATTGGAGCCATTAACCTATACTACTTTTTTAAATCTGGTTCATCCAGAGGATATTGGGAAGATAGATGTTTCTTTAGAAAACCATTTAAAAGAAAGTGGTATTTACGAGTTGGAATTTAGATTACTACATAAAATGGGGCATTGGGTTTGGGTCCTAAGTCGTGGTGAGGTTACCAAATATGGGCCGGACGGTCTTCCAGAAATAGTATCGGGCATTCATTACGATATAAGTAATCGTAAAGTCAATGAAATTTTATTGGAGAAGTATAAGGATCTTTTTGAGAGGTCTAGTGAAGTTGCGAAAATTGGCTATTGGGAATTGGATGATCAGGAAAACACTGTTTTCTGGAGTAAGGTAAACAAACAAATACACGGGGTGTCGGAAGATTATACGCCAACAGTGGAAGCTGGTTTGGATTTTTATTTGGAAGGCGAAAATCGTGAACGCATGAAGAAGGTTATTTGTGAATCCCTGGAAAAACCGATGGAGTTTGATGAGCAGTTGCAAATAAAAACGCAGAAAGGCAAATTAAAATGGGTGAGGCTAATAGGTGCTTCCGAATACCAAGGGAATAAGTCTTTAAGGTTGTACGGGCTAATCCAGGATATCGATGAAATTAAAAAGGTACAGCTGCAAATTAAGTTTAGGGAGGAGCAATTTAGGCAAACCTTTAACCACTCTGCCATGGGAATGGCCTTAATTAACATTGAAAATAAGCTATTAAAGGCAAATAAAAGTTTATGCCATATTTTGGGTTATACCGAGGAAGAGTTGCAGAAGATAGACCTTGCTGAAATGGCGCATCCCGAGGACTTAAAAGTGAACAGAAAGTATATAGAAGAATTATTCCAAGGCAAGCATAAATATATAAAATTAGATCATCGGTTTATTCATAAGGATGGTTCTGTTATTTGGGCCAACATATCTATGTCCGCTATTCATAATGATCAAGGACAGGTAATACATTATGTTTCCCAGGTGCAGGATATAACGGAGCGTAAGCACAATGAATTGTTGCTCGCCCATAATGCCGAGGTAATGCAGCGTATCAACGATGCCGTAAGTATAGGGATTTGGGAGCTTGATTTGGGTACAAATACTGTTTATTGGAGTCCTACCATAAAAAAAATGGTAGAGGTGCCAGAGGATTATAAACCTACTTTAGATGAAGTTTATCCTTTTTTCCAGGAAGGGGAGCATAGGGAAGCCCTAATAGATGCCTTAGGACGGGCCGTTGACAAGGGGGAGGGATTTGATCTAGAACTAAAAGTGGTTACAACTACCCAAAGGATCTTTTGGTCAAGAACGATAGGAATTTCGGAAATGGTGGATGGGGTCTGTACCAGATTATATGGTTTTTTTCAGGATATTGATGAAAAGACAAGGGCCACAAAGGATTTAGCGGTCAAGGAAGAGGAGATGAGGCAGACCTTTGAACATGCCGCCATAGGTATGATAGTCGTCGATTTGAATGGAAGATTGCGAAAGGCCAATCCAAAAATTTGTGAGATATTGGGTTATGGTGAAAAAGAAATTCTTGAGAAAACGGTATTCGACTTTGTTCACCCAGAAGATGTGGAATCCGCTAAGGTAGAGTTTGAAGGGGCTATAGCTGTTCAGGGAGGGTTTAAAACAGAGAAACGTTGTAGGCATAAGGACGGAAGCTATATTTGGATTTATGAAGCAGTAGCCTCAGTGAAGAATGATAAGGGAGAGCTCATGCATTTCGTGGCCCAAATCCAAGATATTTCTGACAAAAAACAAATGACCGAAAATCTAACCGAGCATAACAACCGACTCACCAATTTTGCTCATATCGTTTCGCATAACTTAAGATCGCATACCAGCAATATTTCCATGCTCTTGGATCTGGCAGTGCAAGATGATCCAAAAGTACTTGAAAATGAATACTACCGTAATGTTAAGGTGGTTTCGGATAATATGAACGAAACTATTCGCCAGTTAAGCGAGATTGTGGAGATCAATTCACAAGTGAGCTCCACCTTAACTTCTCAAAATTTATTAAAAAGAGTCCATAAGGCCATGAAGACTGTTGATCCCGTGGTCAAGAAAAACAAAGCTACAATTCATGCCGAGGTGGATGCCAATATTAATGTACTGGCAGTACATGCCTATTTGGAGAGTATTATTCTAAATCTAATTACCAATGCTATAAAATATAGATCTCCAGAGCGACTTCCAGAATTGAAAATTACAAGTGGAACAAAAGGGGAATATGCCTTTTTGAGTTTTGAGGATAATGGACTTGGAATCGATTTGGACCGGCATGGTTCCAAGCTTTTTGGGATGTACAAAACATTTCATAGTCACCCTGAAGCACGGGGTATCGGACTTTTTATCAGTAAGAATCAGATAGAGGCCATGGGAGGTAAGATAGAGGTAGAAAGTGAGTTGAATAAGGGTACTAAGTTCACCGCATATTTTCGAATTGCTTTGTAAAATATCACCAATTTCAATATTTGCGGATAGTGAAGGTAATGAAGCGTAAAAGCTGTTTTGTAAACTTTATAACATTTTGTTAATAAACATTAGAGGTCCTATTTGGCGAAAATAAATTATATTAGTAACGAACAAATTCTATAGGATAACAAGAAATGTATTTTTTAAATGCATTAGTAAACAATATTTACAAGAATGACGATTAATACCATATGCATAATTGATGATGATCCTATATTTGTTTTTGGCTCCAAGATACTTTTAAGGAACAATAGTTTCGCTTCGGATTATCTGGTCTGTCAAAATGGGAAAGAAGCTTTGGATGTAATAACTCCTTTAATAGAATCTGAAGAGAGCTTGCCGGAGGTTATTTTTTTGGACTTGAACATGCCCATTATGGATGGGTGGGAGTTCTTGGACGAGTTTGGTAAATTATCCGAGGAAAATAATATTAGGATATATATTTTAAGTTCTTCTGTAGATTCTAGGGATATAGAGCGCGCCAAGAATTATGGTATGGTCAATGGTTTTATAGCCAAGCCACTGACAGATGCCAAAATTAAGGAATTGGCTCAGGAAATTGAAGGGTAGCGATTCTTATTGACTTCTAGTTTTGCTGCACTATAACGGCATGGCTCATTTTGCGTGGTCTTAACTTTTGGCCTGTTCCTGTTGACGTTAATGCTGGAATATTCTCCAAATATATAAAGTACTGTTATGTTGGTCTGTTTTTTGCCAAATAAATATTAATCCATTAGTATTTTAAATACCTCTGTATTAATTTAGTGGCCTTGTCAAAATTTCAGAATACAAACTACCAATATTAATGAGATTATCATTTTGTTTATTCTTTTCTCTTTCGCTTATCGTTTTTTCATGTAAACCGTCTTTCAATGAACCCCAGATTTCACTGGAGGATTATAAGGTAGAAGAAGGTTTTGAATTGGAGATGGTGGCTTCCGAACCCCTTTTGACGGCTCCGGTAGCTATAGATTTCGATACTAAAGGACGCATATGGGTCGCTGAAATGGCGGGATTTATGGTTAATTTGGAAGGTGATGGTGAGGATTGGCCCAGCGGGTCCATTAAAATTCTGGAAGATCTTGATAATGATGGTATTATGGATCATGCCAAGACGTTTTTGGATAGTTTGGTAATGCCAAGGGCTTTGGCGCTCGTTTATGGCGGGTTGCTTTACGCAGAATCCCCTAATCTCTATTTTGTGGAGATTAAGGATGATAAACCGGTAAATAGGGTGTTGGTAGATTCTCTTTATGCCACTGTGGGCAACCCTGAACATCAACCCAATGGCTTAATGATGAATTTGGATAATTGGATCTATAATGCCAAATCCAATTTCAGATACCAACGTAAAGACGGGGTGTGGAAAAAGGAACCTACGACCAACAGAGGGCAATGGGGTATTTCCCATGATAATTTTGGAAGGCTTTATTACAACAATAATTCTACCCAACTTTTGGGCGATCATATACTTCCCAATAGATTGGTCCGCAATAAATATTTTATTCCCAGAAAAGGGGTCGATGAAACCTTGACCAAGGATAATCGGGTTTATCCCTTGCATGCGGCATCTGTGAATCGAGGATATGAAGAGGGGGTTTTAAACCAGGACAGTCTCTTGGTGAATGTTACGGCGGCCTGTGGGCCATTGGTCTACAGGGGAGGAATGTTCCCGGCCGATTATGATCAAAATGTCTTTGTTTGTGTTCCTGAGGCCAATCTGATAAAAAGAAATATCCTATCCTTTTATGGAGATCGTGTTGAGGCCAAACAAGCCTGGCAGGGAAAGGAATTTTTGGCATCTACGGATGAAGGTTTCCGGCCTGTGAATTTGTCCAACGGGCCCGATGGTAATATGTATGTGGTAGATATGCACAGAGGTGTAATTCAACATTATGCGTTTTTGAGCCCTTATTTAAAGAAGATATCGGCAGAGAAGAAATTGGATACCATTCTAGATTATGGAAGGATATTACGGGTTCGGTCTAAGGACAAGCTGGCAAGGGAAATTCCTGACCTTGAGACTTTACCTGCACCCCGATTGTTGGATTTTTTGAAGGATTCCAATGGTTGGATACGGGATAGGGCCCAACAATATCTGATTCATAAAAATGATAAAAGCGTTTTGCCCGGACTCAAAGAAATGGCTTTGGACAACAAAAGCCCTTTGGCACAATTACACGCGCTTTATGTCTTAAAAGGCCTTAATGTACTATCTTTTGACTTCCTGCAGCAATTGGCCATAAGTGGTGGTCCCGAAGCTACAGCGCATGCTTTGGTCCTAATGGAGGATTATGCCTCTGAAAAAAATGTTCCCAAAGCAAAAGATCTTTTTGCCGAACTGTTGAACAGGAATGAACCCATGTTGGATCTATATCTGTCCACAACGTTGGGCATCTGGGCCAAATATGATCAAGAAGTGTTTTTTTCTTTTATTTATGATCTGTCCTCTAAATATAAAGATAATGTTATAGTTCAAGAAGCTATACTCAGTGGTTCCGAAGGAGTTATGTCGGCTTTGAAGTTAAAGTTGGAGGAGAAGGACAATTTGAAGAATACGGACCTTGATGTATTGGCGGCGGCAAGTTTGGAAAGGCAAGAAAACAATAGACCTAATTACATTTATTCAACCCAGATTGCACGGGCAGATTCTAGAACCAATGGAGCCATACTTTTTCGACAAATATGTGCCTCCTGCCATTCCAGTAGTGGTGAAGGTATCCGTGGATTGGCACCGCCATTGGTTGGGTCCGAGTATATTTCCAACCATTTGGAACAATTAGGGCTTATTATTCTTCACGGACTAAAGGGGCCATTGCTTATCAATGGGGAGGTATATGATAACAACCATCAAATGCCAGGCCTGAAGTACAATAAAAGTCTTTCGGATAAGGATATTTCGGATATAATATCCTATGTGACCAATGCATTTTCGGTTAACCCAAAAGGATTGAAGCCGGAAAAAATAAAGGAATTAAGAGGTGTTTCCTCTAAAGATGGTATGGAATATACCGAAAAGGAATTGTTCGAACAGATTGGAAAATAACCTAAGGGATTTTATCTGTTTTCTTGAACAAAGAAAGTGTTAGGGTAAAATAAAATTTAAATTAAATTCGGTAGTAAGATGAAGACTTTTATTAATGATGATTTTCTATTGCAGAGCGACTTTGCCAAAACCTTGTATCACAATTATGCAAAGGAATTGCCCATAATTGATTATCATAATCACTTGCCGCCCCAAGAGATTGATGGGAACCGGGTTTTTGAAAACATAAGTCAAGCTTGGTTGGCAGGGGATCATTATAAATGGAGGGCCATGCGGGCTTTTGGGATAGATGAACATTATATAACCGGCAATGCCACGGACAAAGAGAAGTTCCTTAAATGGGCCCACACGGTACCCTATACAGTAAGAAACCCTTTATATCATTGGACGCATTTGGAGCTGCAGCGTTATTTTGGGGTGCAGGAGTTGTTGGGGCCTGGGAATGCCGAGGAAATATATGAGCGTACTTCGGCAATGTTACAGCAAAGTTCCCACAATACCGTGGGATTATTGCAACAGCAAAAAGTAGAGTCCCTGTGTACTACAGACGAATCTATAGATTCCCTTCAATTTCATAAAAACATTAAGCAAAAAGGGATTTCACCAAAAGTTTTTCCAACCTTCCGCCCAGATAAGACCTTTGCCATAGAACAGGGAGGGACCTATGTTGCCTATTTGCAGAAATTGGGAGCGGCGTCCAACATAAATATAGAGTCCTATAACGACTTATTGGCCGCCTTGGAAAATCGGATAAACTATTTTCATGAACAGGGTGGTAGGCTTGCGGATCATGGATTGGAACAACTCTATTATTTTAAGGAAGGTACCTATAATGCCGAAAGTTTGTTTAAAAAAGCTTTGGATGGTAAAACTCTTGTTGTGGAAGAAGTCCAATATTTCAAGGCACAGGTGTTGCTATTTTTAGGAAGATGCTATCACAAAAAAGGTTGGGTGCAGCAATTCCATATTGGGGCTATCCGTGATAATAACAAAAGGCTATTGTCCAAATTGGGCCCGGATACCGGTTTCGATTCTATAGGCGATTTTTCACAGGCACGTGCATTGAGTGGTTTCTTGAACGAACTGGACGGGACGGATCAATTGGCAAAAACCATAATCTATAACCTTAATCCTGCCGATAATGAAGTAATAGCTTCTATGGTAGGTAATTTTAATGACGGAACCGTTAAGGGAAAGGTGCAGTTCGGTTCAGGTTGGTGGTTTCTAGATCAGAAAGACGGAATGGAAAAACAAATGAATGCCCTATCCAATATGGGCCTTTTAAGCTGTTTTGTGGGAATGCTGACCGATTCCAGGAGCTTTTTATCCTTTCCAAGACACGAATATTTTAGAAGGATCTTATGCAATCTAATTGGCAATGATGTTGTAAATGGCGAGTTGCCGACAGATGAAAAGTTATTGGGTAAAATTGTGTCCGATATATCCTATTACAACGCCAAGAACTACTTCGATTTTAATAAATAAGACCCGTAACAAGGGTTCCGTTGTCTTTGTGACGTTTATAAATTTAAAAGAGGGCGTCTAAAAAGTATTTCAACCCCTCCATAATTTGCGTATTTGAGAATAGTTCTCCGATACCTACCCGAATAAAAAAGAGGCTGTCTTGACTTTTTAGACAGCCTCTTTTTTTATATGCTAGAATATTGATAAGATAAAGGTCACGGTTTTCCAATAGGACTATCGTCACATATCAGATCACCTACCACATATTGCATGCCATCCAAGAAGAACTGAAGCAATTCCGGATTGTCCATACTTTGGGCATTGTGGGATGGAGAGGTGTAAAATACCCTGCCTTTACCATGCCTCTTGATCCAGGAAACATATATGGTATTGTCACTGACTGCCTTCTTAACCCCTTCCAGTTTGTCCGCTTCAATGTACAGTAGCGGTCTAAAATTATAATCGGAATAAGCATTGTTGAAGAAATAGGGCTCGTCCACATGGGTAAATCCATTTCCCTTAAAGGCCTGTACCATAGGGTGGTTTGGATTAACCTCTTTTAAGTGCATTTTCTGTTGCTTGGGGTGGTAGTCAAAGCTGCCCCCTGTCATTTTGCTAAACTCCTTGGAGTTGTTCTGTACAGTAATGGCACCATGTAGGATCATTAGACCACCTCCCTTGGCCACATAATCCATCAAATTATTTTCGTATTCTGCGGCCTTTATGGCAATGGAATTGTCGTCCAGGCTACTATTCTTCTTTAACATATCCCAGAACAGGTCCCTTTTTGGCCCTGCCGGATTTGAGTTGTTCAAGATTATGGCATCGTATTGCTTTAAGTTCTTCTTCTCAAAGCTGTCAATGTCCCTTGCAATGGTAACCTCAAAGGCCCCGGATTTTGTAGCTAAAATTTTCAGCATTTCGTCATTGTGGGGAATGGTCCAATGGTAAAACCCTGTATGCTGCGAAAAAACCATTATTTTTTTTACATCGGCCTTGACCCTCGGCGCGGACGGTGCCAAAGATTCTATTTTGGAAAGCCATTGGTCGGTTATTGGAAATTCTTCTAGTCCTTGGGCGAAAATTGTGCCAACATAAAGAAAAGTTAGTAAGGTGTAAACTGCTTTGTTCATTGTAAATAATTAATTAAATGTGGATTCTCTCTTTATTAATTTATGTCTAAGGGTAATGGAATTGGCGGGCTGCAAGTTGATACTGCCGTTCAACTGACTTATTACACTTTGTCCCGCCAAAATTCCCATTTCGTATCCAGGGTAATTTACGGTGGTTAAAGTAGGGGTAACCAAATCCGATATAGGGTCATTGTTAAAACCGACAATTTTTATGTCTTGCGGTATTTTATAATTCTCTTTTTTTAAAGCTTTCATGATATGGACGGCAAAGTTATCACTGGCTACAAAAAGTCCGTCCACCGGATTTTTCAAATTACCCATATACTGAATTACAGAATCCACGTCTTCAGGACTTAGATCACTCTCCAGGAAATGGGTCTTGTCAAAATCCAATTGGTGTTTTTCCAGAGCTTCCCTAAAGCCTTGTAGCCTGTCCAAATATACGTTACGTTTTATATTTCCCCCAACGTAAAGTAGGTTTTTACATCCCTTTGCTATTAGATGCTCCGTAGCTTCAAATCCGGCCAAGCGGTTATTGATGATAATCGTGGAACAATTAGGTAAATTATGTACCCTATCAATAAATATAAGGGGAATTTTATTGCGGATGTAATGTGCAAAATGGTCAAAATTGGAAGTATCGTAGGCCAATGATACCAAGAGGGCGTCTACGCCACTATCGTAAAGGGTTTTGGCATTTATTTTTTCCTTTTCCATGGATTCCAAGGATTGGCTAATAATTAGATTATAGCCTGCTTCGTTGGCTATTTTTTCTATGCCAGCCAGCACCGTGGACATAAAAATGGAGTTGAGTTTAGGAACTATTACCCCTATGGTATTGGACTTCTGCTTACTGAGATTTACTGCAAATTTATTGGTCTTATAACCAAGCTCATTGGCCATGGCAATAACCCTTTGTTTGGTTTTTTGACTTATGGATGGATGGTCGTTAAGACTTCGACTTACCGTTCCGGCCGAAACACCTAGCGTTTTTGCCAGATCGTATATGGTTATTTTCTTGCTCATGGGTTCATCCCTGAAAATTGTTGCACGGGTTTCGAAACAATATTACATAATAAAATGTATTAATTAAAACAACAACGATAATTTCGTGTAAAAATATAGAATAAGTAATATATATAGGTAAAAATTACACATTTTTAAGGTTAGTTGTGAAATAAAGCGATATTTATTACGCAATCGGTTGCGTAATAAAATGCAATTAATTAGATTTGTTCGCAATGAAGCTGTGATTTGACTCATCACGGTGCGACTTAAATTCAATAACTACCAACTTTAAAAAATTATGTATGAGAAATTTATTTAAAAAAGTTAGGTGCAGCGCTCTAATACTTATGATGCTGTTGTGCACCTTATTTTCGGCTTCTGTCTATGGACAAGATGGCTTCATGGTTTCGGGAACCGTGATTGATGATCTGGGCCTTCCCTTGCCTGGTGCATCCATTGTGGAAAAGGGAACGACCAACGGCGTAGTTTCCGATTTTGATGGAAACTTTAGCTTTGAGGTGGCCAATCCGAACGCCACATTGACCATTAGTTATGTTGGCTTCGAAACTCAGGAACTGCCCATAAATGGTAATTCTGTATTAAATGTCACAATGCAAGCCACGGCTTCTACCTTGGACGAGGTGGTTTTGGTGGGTTACGGTGCGGTGAAAAAGAAAGATCTTACCGGAGCAATTTCACAAGTGGATGCCGATGCGCTTTCAGATCAATCTACGAACTCGGTTACCGATGTGTTGAGAGGTAATGTGGCTGGTCTTAGTATCGGACTTTCTCCCTCTCCAAAAGGAACCAGTCAGATCAGGATTCGTGGAAACAATAGCTTAAGTGCAGGCTCCAGTCCATTGATTGTAGTGGACGGAATGATTTATAATGGAGACTTGTCCGATATTGCCCCTTCAGATATCGATAAGCTGGATGTAATGAAGGATGCTAGTTCCGCTGCAGTATATGGGGCAAGGGGTGCAAGCGGTGTTATTTTGGTTACCACAAAAAGAGGCACAAGCGATAAGCCTACTATTAATATTAATACTAGTGTAGGGATAGCAACGGATGCCTATAAGGAAAGACCTTATAGCGCACAAGGTTATGCAGATTGGAGAACGGATGTATTTAAAAGTATAAATCCACAGAATACTATAGATGATCCAGGAAGATATGATAATCCGAATAATTTACCGGCCGGGGTAACCTTGGATCAATGGTTGGCATATGATGGGTCTGCAGGTGATCCTACCAGAGCTTGGCTGAACAGAATCGGATTTCAGGATGTGGAAATTGGAAATTATTTGGCTGGAAACTCCATAAACTGGTACGATAGGATAATTCAGACCGGTTTTAGGAACGATATAAATACAAGTATTTCGGGAAGAAATGGGGGGCTAAACTATTATTGGTCCTTGGGAAGAACATCTAATGAGGGCATTTATGCAGGTGAAAAGTTTGAAGCTTTGAGGTCTCGCTTAAACTTGGATGCCAAAATAACCGATTGGTTGACCGTAGGTATGAATACACAATTTGCTAAACGTAATGAAGGTTTTATTGCTGCTGATCGTTTGCAAATTGAAAGATCTTCACCCTGGGGTTCGGAATTCGATGATGACGGGAACATTAGGCTGAGCCCACAGGATGACAATGGGGCAGGCGCCGTCAATGCTTTTTTGGCCCAGAAGTTTAATGATCGAATTGATTTGGACCATACGTTTAATTCCCGGGTTTATGCCAAAGTGAAATTACCTTTGGGCTTTTCCTATGAAGTGGGCTATACCAGTCGTTTGGAATTTCAGGAATATTACAACCATGCTTTGGCAGAAAGTCCAGAAAACATTGTGGGATCTGCAGAAAGGACAGTGACAAAAATAAACGAATGGCAATTGGACAATATTTTCCGTTGGGACAAGACCATTGATAAGCATTCCTTTAACCTAATGTTTTTGGTTTATGGCGAGAAGTTTCAAAGTTATCTGTCACGTTCAAGAGCCAATACCTTTGAGCCAACCGATGCCTTGGGGTATAGTGCAATGGAGTTGGGTACGGTACAAACGGTGGATAGTGAGGATGAAACCAGTACTGGTGACGCCGTAATGACACGATTAAATTATAATTACGACTCCCGCTATCTGCTAACGCTGACCATGCGCAGGGATGGTTACTCCGCTTTTGGAGGAAATAATAAAAGAGCCTATTTCCCGTCCATAGCAGGTGCCTGGACCATTTCCAATGAATCTTTTTTTAATTCCGAATTTGTCAACTTCCTTAAGCTTAGATTGTCTTATGGGGAAAATGGGAATAGGGATATAGGTCGCTTTACTGCGTTGTCCAGACTTAATGCCAACAAATATTTAAATGTGGATGCAGGGGGTAATGTTATTACCGTACCAACATTTGATAACGGCACCCAAGAAAATACTGAGTTGAGATGGGAGCGGACCAAAGCTACCAATTTAGGGTTGGACTTTAGTTTGGCCAATGGAGTGGTTGAAGGTTCCATCGAAGCTTACCAAAATATCACCAATGATCTCATTGTTACCAGGCAATTGCCAAATATTATCGGTTTTGATAATGTAACTACCAATTTGGGGGAAATTGAAAATAAAGGGCTGGAGTTTACCTTGGCCACACAGAATTATAATAGGGAGAACTTTCAATGGAGTACCAGTTTTAATTTCTCACTCAACAGAAATAAGATCCGTAAATTGTACGGTGATCTGGATGAAAATGGGGAGGAATTGGACGATATCACCAACCAACGTTTTATTGGTGAGGCCACAGACGTAATTTGGGGCCAGGAAGCTATTGGTATCTGGCAAACCAATGAGGCGGAAGAAGCTGCCGAATATGGTGTTTTTCCAGGAGATTGGAAAATTAGGGATGTGGATAATAGTGGCGATTTTACTGTGGAGGACAATGTCTTTATGGGTCATCGTACACCCCGATTCAGTTGGGCAATGTCCAATAGATTTAGCTTGCTAAAGAATATTGATTTCTCTTTTGAAGTCTATTCCAACTGGGGTCAGAAGAGGGTGTTTAACGAAGCAAAAAACAGAAACGGTTTTATAGACAGGACCAATTCCATTCAAACCCCGTACTGGACTCCTGATAATCCGATAAATGATTACGCCAGATTGTTTTCCAGTGATGGTAGTTCCAGTTTTTCAATATGGAGGGATGCTTCCTTTATTAGGTTGAGCAATATAACATTGGCCTATAGATTTCCGAAACCAATTCTTGAAAAGATCTCATTGCAAAGTCTTCGGATTTACGCCAATGCTAGAAATGTGGCGGTTTATGCTCCGCATTGGGATTTTTACGATCCTGAGCCTACAAACATAGAAGGTCGAAACAGTGATGGTGATGTAGATGCTAGACAACCAACACCTAGGTTTTTTACCATTGGAATAGATTTAAGTCTTTAATTAAAAAATAATAGCGATGAGAAATATAATATACAACTATCGAAAGGCTTTTTTAAGCTTTACATGTATCGTTGCCCTGACTTTCATGGGGTGCGAAGAAGAGTTTCTGGATGCAGACCCACAATCTTTTCTAACGCCAAGTAATGCACTGGATACTCCGGAAGGATTAAACAGCCTTTTGTCACAGGCAATGAGGAATTTGAGGGCTGAATTTTATGGAGATGGTGCGCCAATGATTACTGAGAATATCTTTTCAGAGGTTTCAGTAGAGGGCACAACTGATAAATCGGGTCCTGCACAGGACTTAAACCTATTGATTTTACCCGACGCCAATCTAAATAGTGCTGATGCAAATAGAATTGGTTGGTTTTGGCAAGAGTTTTACAAAGGCATTAAATACGCCAATACCGTAATTGGAAGATTGAATGATGCTACCTTTGAAAGTGACGCACAGAAAAATGATATTTTGGGACGGGCCTTGTTTCACAGGGCTTATCGGTATTATAGATTGACCCAGCAGTTCGGGGATGTGCCTTTAATATTAGAGGAGATTACCTCAGCAAGGTTAGACTTTGTGTCTACGGCTAGGGAAACCATCCTTAGAAAAATGCAGCAAGATCTAAATATGGCTGTACCTATGGTGAATGATGTGGCCAATCAAGGAGATATTAATAAGGATGCCGTTTTGCATTTGTTGACAAAAGTAAACCTTGCTTTGGGCGACTTTGATGAAGCCATAGCTTCCTCATCACAAATAATAAATGGAAGTACACACGCGCTCACCACAGAAAGGTTTGGGATAGATGCGGGAGATGCAACAAAAGACGTTACTTGGGATTTGCACCGGGTTGAGAATAAAAGCTCACCTGGCAATAAAGAGGGGATTTTAATGGTTATAGATCGTTTAGGTTACGAGAATAACGGAGATTACGACGGTGGATTAAGAATTCAAAGACAAGCCGTACCCTTGTGGTGGCGTTTTATTAACACCCCGGATGGCCAAAATGGAATGTCCGATACGCCTGGAATAGACATAGATCAGGTTACATCGATAGGCAGGGGCATTGGGCGCAATAGGGGTACACATTATAGTACCAAAGAAATTTGGAAAGATGCCAACAATGATCAACGACATAAATTGGGAAATTGGTACGACATGGAAGATTTGGTGTATAATGCCCCTAGTCTTCAGGCGGCAGGGAATTCATTTTATGGAAAGAATTTGGAGTTGTACTTGCCGGATGGAACTCCGTTATGTTCTGATACTATTAGAAATTGGTATGGTTTTCCACACTATAAGTTCTTTGTCCCGGATCCATTAAGAGTTAAGCCTGATGGTGGGCATGGTGATTGGTACGTGTACCGTGTAGCCGAAACATACCTATTAAGGGCAGAGGCTTATTTTTGGAAAGGAAATTTAGGAGCTGCAGCAGAGGATATCAATGTTGTCAGGAGAAGGGCAGACGCAGATGAGATTACAGCTGCCGATGTGGATATTGATTATATTTTGGATGAACGTGCACGTGAATTGTATTATGAAGAGGGAAGGAAGACAGAACTGACCCGTATCGCCTTTATCTTTGCCAAGACCGGAAAAACGGCCTACAATGGTAAGACCTATAGTTTAGCCAATTTCTCTACTGATAATTTTTGGTACGATCGGATAATGGAGGTTACGGACTTTTATAACAAAGGAGTTAAAACTATACATGGCGATGAATATACCATGAGCCCATATCATGTACTGTGGCCAATTCCTGCCTCGGCAATCAATGCCAATACCCAAGGGATAATAAATCAAAACGAAGGATATCCAGGAGCAGAGAATAATATTCCGCCATTGACGACCATACCCGAAGAATAATAGTTGTATTGAGTTAATTAGTTTTTTGTAAATTTCATCATCCAAACCTATTTTAATGAGACATATTCTCCTCGCTTGTTTTTTAGTTTTCCTATTATCCTGTAATGATAACGAGAAGTATAGTTTCAAAATAGTGGAGGATGATGGAATTTTTCAATCTTCGCCAATTTCATTAAAAGTGGAAGCCATAGGGCTCGAAGATACGAACGGCCAAGATAATTTGGCGTTGACCTCTAACGGGGAACAAATTCCATTTCAATTTGACAAGGATAAAAAACACATATGGTTTGTTCATGATTCAGGCAACAAAGGTTCTTATGAAATAGTAAGGAAAGCGAGTGTCAACGAGGGCTCGGGTGGCATAAAAATGGAAAAGAACAATGGGGATCTACAATTGATCAAAGGTTCTATACCCTTACTTACATATAGATATGGAATGACCTATCCTCCGGAAGGGGTGGATTCCATTTTCAAAAAATCCGGGTATATTCACCCTTTACTTTCTCCTTCCGGTGATACCATTAGCCGTATTCAACCCCCTGATCACTATCATCATTATGGTATTTGGGGACCATGGACACATACCCAGATAGAAGGTGAAAGGGTAGATTTTTGGAATTTGGTGGAGGGACAGGGAACGGTCCTTTTTAAGGATTTTAACGACACTAATTCTGGAGCTGTATATGGGGGCTTTAGTGCCCACCAAGAGCATATCAACCTAAAAGCTTCCGCGGATAAGCGCATAGCGTTGAACGAGGACTTGGAGGTGAAGGTGTGGGACCTGGGCCGCCCAGATAGGTATATGGTAGATTATACATCCAATTTTAATTCGCCACTGGAAAACGGTATTCTTTTTGAAGCGTATCGATATGGAGGTGGTCTTGGGATGCGGTTTACCGAACGTTGGCACAAGGATAATTGTACAGTGCTTACCTCCGAAGGCAACGATCGCCTTACTGCCGATGGGACCAACGCCCGTTGGTGTATGGTTACCGGGGAATCGGCCGACGGCAAGGGAACCAATGGTGTTTTGTTTTTAAGTTATCCTGAGAATAGAGCTCATCCGGAACCAATGCGTGTTTGGCCTATTGATGGTAATGGGGGAAGAGGCGATATGTTTTTCGAGTTTTGCCCAATTCGGCATGAGGAATGGAAAATAGAGCCTAATAAGGATTATCGTTTAAAATATAGGATGGTGGTATTCGACGGCAAACTAACTGCCGAGGAAGCTGAATCTTATTGGAAGAGTTTTGCAGAAATGCCTAGAATTGTAATAGAATAAACCCGAGGACAAGGGTTAATACCCAGGTTTTCAGCCAAATAATTTGTAAATTAAAATCAAAAAAGATGCAAAGAAGAAAGTTTATCAACAACTCCTTATTGACTACTGCAGCTGTTGTTGGATTTCCAACTATAGTACCGGCAAGCGTATTTGGGAAAAATGCACCGAGCAATAAGATCAATATCGGGCAAATTGGTTGCGGAAGAATAGCCCGGGATCATGATATTCACGATACCATTAGATTTGACCAATCCCGTTATGTTGCAGTATGCGATCTGGATTCCAATAGGGCTGCCGATGCCAAGGTATTGGTAGATAAGTTCTATAAGGAGAAGACAGGGAAGGATAAATATATGGACACCAAAATCTACGACGACTATCGCGAAATGTTACTTAATAAGGACATTGATGCGGTGGTTATTAGTACCCCGGACCACTGGCATTCACAACCAGCTATGGAAGCTGCCTTGGCCGGAAAGGATATATACCTTCAGAAGCCAACCTCCCTTACGGTAAGGGAAGGCCAGCAGTTACGTGATGCGGTTCAGAAAACGGGCGTTATTCTGCAGGTAGGAACGCAACAAAGGGCTATGCCCCAGTTTAGAGTAGCTGCGGAGTTGGTCAGAAATGGCCGTATAGGTAAAATCCATACGGTGAAAATTGGGCTTCCAGGCGATCCGGCAGGACCTGAAGCACCAGCAATGCCGGTTCCTAAAAATTTAAACTTTGACATGTGGTTGGGATCAACACCAGAAGTTCCCTATACCGAAATAGGTGTTCATCCGCAGCAGGGCTATAGTAGGCCGGGCTGGCTTCGTCTTAGAAGCTATGGAGCAGGTATGATAACAGGTTGGGGACAGCACCATTATGATTCCGCAGCATGGGGAATGGATACTGAACTAACAGGGCCAAAATCCGTAGAGGCTTTGGCAGAGTTTCCAAAGTCGGGTCTGTGGAACGTGCATGGTGATTTCTTTGTGAAACACGAATATGACAACGGAATTACAGTTTATACCAGTGGAGGTTATACCAACGGAATACGTTATGAGGGTACGGACGGATGGATTTTTGTGTCCCGTGGGGCCTATCAAGCTTCAGCCTCAGATCCTGTGGATCAGGAAAAGAGTGCCAAAGCCCTTAATGCCTCTGATCCCAAAATATTGGAATCGGTAATCGGTGATAACGAGACCCATTTGGAGAAGATCGATGATCAACACGGTAACTGGTTGGATTGTATTAAAACAAGGAAAGCTCCGATTTCACCCATTGAAAAAGGACACAAGGCCTGCGTAACTTGTTTGATCAGTGATATCGCCATGCAATTTGATAGAAAATTGGAGTGGGACAATGAGAAGGAAATGTTTATTAACGATGATGAAGCCAATGCCATGTTGCACAGGGAACAAAGAAAGCCTTATGGTACCGACTTTGTGAAAGTTTAGTAAACATGTTATATATTTAACAATGTAAAAAATAATCCCTCCTTTGGTCAAAAACAGGTTGAACAATGGAGGGCTTATTGTTATCCGTAATAAATCCGATAAATGAAGTATAATGTTTTAGCCCTATTGGTAATCTTATGTATAGGTTGCGGGGAAAGTAAAAAAGAAGTGAAACCCACTATGGACGATAATCCAGGGCAAGTTAGACTAATGACCTTGGATCCAGGACATTTTCATGCTGCCCTGGTTCAAAAAACGATGTATGAGGGGGTAGATTCCACCATCTATGTTTTTGCACCCGAAGGACCGGAAGTAAACGATTTTTTAAACAAAATCAAGTCCTACAATACAAGGACTGAAAACCCCACACATTGGAAGGTAGACAGTTATTTTGGAGACGACTATTTAGAAAAAATGATTTCCCAAAAACCCGGCAACGTCATGGTAGTTGCTGGTAAGAACTCGAAAAAAATAGACTATATTTTGGCGGCTGTAAAGGCCGGGTTGAACGTTTATGCCGATAAACCTTTGGTGATCAACCCAGAGGGGTTTCAGAAATTGGAGGAGGCCTTCAAAATAGCAAATGAAAAAGGGGTCATGATCTATGATATTATGACAGAGCGTTTTGAGGTTACGACCGGAATGCAAAGGCAGTTTTCCATGTTGCCGGAGGTCTTTGGTCAAGTATTGGAGGGGAGTAAGGAAGAACCGGCCATCATAAAGGAAAGTGTGCATCATTTCTTCAAGTATGTTTCAGGACAGCCATTGGTTAGACCAGCGTGGTTCTTTGATGTTAATGAAGAGGGTGAGGGTATTGTAGATGTAACCACCCACTTGGTAGATTTAGTGCAATGGGAACTTTTTCCGGACGAGATTATTGAACGCGCGGATATTGAAATGGTGGAGGCAAAGCGTTGGCCAACAATCTTGACATTGGAGGAATTTAAAAGGGTTACCGGCTTGGAGAATTATCCGGATTACCTACAGAAAGACTTAGAGGGCGATAAACTTAAGGTGTACTGCAATGGGGAGATGTTGTATAAAATTAAAGGAAAATATGCCAAGGTTTCTGTGATATGGAATTATGAAGCTCCTGAAGGCACAGGGGATACCCATTATAGTATTATGAGGGGGACTAAAAGCGACCTTATCATTAAACAGGGAGCGGAAGAAAATTATAAGCCTACCTTATATATCAAATCCAAGGGAGGAGAAAATTTTGATAATGTCATAGCTGAGGCAATAGAACAGCATATAAATTCCAAATTTGCGGGAACTAAAGCGGAAAAAGTATTAGAAGACATGTGGAAGATCAATATTCCAGATGAATTTAAAATTGGTCATGAGGCACATTTTGGCCAAGTGACGCAGAATTATCTGCGTTATCTGGAAAATGGTAAATTGCCCAACTGGGAGGTACCCAATATGATTACCAAGTATTACACGACCATTGAAGCATATAAAATGGCCAAAGAGTAAGGTTGTATATTTTACATAGAGACTTAGGGGGGACTTTTTGAACTATGAAAACCTTTGGTAATTGGCCTAGGGTAAATATTGGATATTATGTTAAATATTGTGCCCTTGTGTTATATTTGGGTTTTTTTAAAATAGAATTATAAAAACAAAATTGATGAGTAAACTTTTTTCGATTGAAAATAAAATTTATGCCTTATCCGGTGCAACAGGTACTTTAGGAGGGTCAATTGCCAAGTATCTTGTAGAAAACGGAGCCAAGGTATTGCTCTTGGGCAGGTCCCTGGATAAACTGGAGGAAAAGTGCAAGGAATTGGATGCAATTGCTCCCAACAGTGCACATTTGTTCGTTTTGGATGTGATGGACGAAAAGCAATTAACCGAGTTGAAGAATACTATAACAACCAAGTTTAAGAGATTGGACGGACTGGTAAATTTGGCCGGAGGAAACATCCCTGGGGCTACTTTAAAACCGGACCAGACAATTTATGATATTGAGTTGGCCGATACTCAAAAAGTAGTGGACATAAATTTGTTTGGCACCGTAATTCCAACCATTGTACTAAGTGAAATTATGGCAAAACAAGGCTTTGGATCCATTGTGAATATATCTTCAATGGCAGCCAAACAGACCATTTCACGAGTATTGGGCTATTCCATGGCCAAGGCAGGAGTGGATATCTTCACTAAGTGGATGGCCAATGAACTGGCTTCTAAGTTTAGTGATAAGATAAGGGTGAATGCCATTGCACCCGGTTTTTTCATAGGAAATCAGAATAGAAGGCTATTGACCAATGAAGACGGTTCCTTTACGGATAGGGGTGAAAAAATTATTACCAATACTCCAATGGGCCGTTTTGGGGATGCCTCAGAACTTAACGGAATGGTACATTATCTGCTAAGTGATGCTTCCTCTTTTGTGACAGGGACCATTTATGATATCGACGGAGGTTTTAGTTCCTTCTCTGGAGTATAATTTTTGCAAGTTAAATAACACAACACTAAATAACGTGAGTTCGATTTATATTTAATTGTTAATGAGTTGTTTA
>TARA_R110002020_G_scaffold206021_6_pt1 | contig 26233 bp, 25 predicted proteins | sample TARA_R110002020 | Tara Oceans TARA_R110002020 (sample SAMEA4396489) | marine metagenome | biome: Westerlies Biome; feature: [MES] marine water layer (ENVO:01000295) within the mesopelagic zone...; material: water (ENVO:00002006), including particulate matter (ENVO:01000060) such...
GATTTCAACGTGGTCATTACCGATGTCACCGCAGGCGAGGGCGTGCTGGCCGTGATGGGCCCTCGCGCGCGCGATCTGCTGCAAGCAGTCTCGCCAAATGATTTCTCCAACGCCACCAACCCCTTCGGCACGGCCCAGCATATCGACATCGGCATGGGTCAAGCGCGCGTTCACCGTGTGACTTACGTGGGCGAGTTGGGTTGGGAGATTTATGTCAGCGCCGATCAGGCTGCTCATGTGTTCGAGACACTCGCAGAGGCGGGGCAGGACTTTGACCTCAAACTCTGCGGCATGCACATGATGGATACCTGCCGGATGGAGAAAGGCTTCCGCCATTTCGGCCATGACATCACGTCCGAGGATCACGTGCTGGAGGCGGGTCTGGGCTTTGCGGTGAAAACCTCCAAGCCCGATTTCATCGGGCGCAAGGCGGTGCTGGAGAAGAAAGAGGCGGGGCTGGACATGCGGCTGGTGCAGTTCAAACTGACCGATCCGCAACCGCTGCTTTATCATAACGAGCCTGTGCTGCGGGACGGAGAAATCGTGGGCTTCATCAGTTCTGGCGCCTATGGCCACCACTTGGGTGGTGCTATGGGCATGGCCTACATTCCGTGCAAGGGGGAGACCCCAGCGCAAGTTCTCGCTTCAAGCTATGAAATCGACGTGATGGGCACGCGCGTCCACGCCGAAGCCTCGCTCAGACCAATGTATGACCCAGCGTCCGAGCGTGTGAAAGTGTAGCGGTACAATCCCGCCCTTTCCGGCCCTGAAAATATCCCCTACCCCTGCGAGGGTAGGAGACCCCCATGCGCCATACAGATACCCCTTTGCCCGTCACGGATCAGGACACCCCGCAGGGGTTGCTGTTTGCGGGTGGTGCTTATGTGCTCTGGGGCTTTCTGCCGCTTTACATGAAGCTGCTCAGCCACATCCCCGTGGCCGAGGTGATTGCCCATCGCGTGATCTGGTCCGTACCGGTGGCGGGGCTGGTGCTGATCATTCTGCGGCGCACTGACACCCTGCGCACGGCGTTTCGCAACCCGCGTATGCTGGCGATGGGTTGTGTCACGGCGGCGCTGATCTCGCTCAACTGGGGGATCTATGTCTATGCCATCGTGACCGATCACGCGTTGGATGCTGCCATCGGCTATTACATAAACCCGCTGTTCAGCGTCTTTCTGGCCGCTGTGCTGTTGGGAGAGAAACTCAACCGCGCGCAGATGGTTGCCGTCGGGCTGGCGGTTGTGGCCGTGCTGGTGCTGATCTTTGATGCCGACCGCACGCCTTGGCTGGCCTTTGGCATGATGCTGACATGGGGGTTCTACGCATTGGCAAAGAAAAGCCTGCCCATCGGGCCCAATCAGGGCTTTCTGATGGAGGTGCTTATCCTGCTGCCGCCCGCGCTGGCCTATGCCGTCTACACCGCAAGCACAGGCGGAGCGCATTTTATGACAGGCAGCACCGGTGACACGTGGCTACTGCTGGGCTGCGGTGTGGTGACAGCGGTGCCGCTGCTGTTCTACGCCAACGGCGCTAAACGCCTCCGGCTCAGCACCATCGCGATCATGCAATACATCGCACCTACAATGATCATGCTCAACGCCGTGTTCATCTTTGGCGAGCCTTTTGGCCGCGCCCGTGCAATCGCGCTGCCGCTGATCTGGCTGGCGCTGATTATCTACACAGTGTCATTGGTCCGCCAGATGCGGGCCGCCCGCGCCTAGGATAGCGCCGACTTGTGCTTGAGGAAGGATGGATCCTTGGCTACCCGCTCGTTCATCGCGGCGCGCAGGGCACCTATGGTCTTATACGGCCGCATAACGACCTCAAAGGTTTGCATAAGCCCCTCATCATTGAGCGTGATCAGGTCGACGCCCACGCAATCCAGCCCGTCGACCTTGCACTGGAATTCCAGCGCCCAATCCTTGCCTGCCCCCATCACACGACGGTATTCGAAATCGGTGAAGACTTCATTGACATGACCCAGCACAGCAGCGACTGCGTCACGCCCGTTCCATGTGGCCCAATAGGTCGGTGGCTGAAACTTGATGTTCTCCGCCATCAGCGCAGGAACGCTGTCGTGGTCATGTGCCAGCACGGCGTCGTGAAATTTCTGGATTGTCGTATGCACTTTCGTCCTCCCGTTTTCTGCGATGCTGCCATGCGGCGGGTTGAAAACCTAGCCTGCACGTGGGACTGAAGCGGCTATGGACGCAACGTATTCCCCCCCGATGGACCCGCTGGAGGTCTTGCACCTCGATCACGAAGTCATTCTGGTCGACAAACCCGCCGGCCTGCTGTCCGTGCCGGGCAAGGGTCCGCATCTGGCCGATTGCCTGCTGGCCCGCGTTCAAGCGGCCTTCCCGGACGCGCTGCTGGTGCACCGGCTGGACCGAGATACCTCGGGTGTCATGATCTTTGCCATGACGCCCTATGCGCAACGCCACCTTGGCCTGCAGTTTGAAAAACGAATGACCAAGAAAACATACGTGGCCCGCGTATGGGGGGTGCCGGCCGAGAAGTCAGGCACAGTTGATCTGCCGCTGATCGTTGACTGGCCCAACCGCCCGCTCCAGATGGTGTGCCACGAGACGGGCAAACCCGCCCAAACAGATTGGCGCGTGATCAAGGATGAAGGCAGCACCGCCCGTGTCCGTTTGACCCCACACACGGGCCGCAGCCACCAACTCCGTGTACACATGCTTAGCCTCGGTCACCCTATCCTGGGCGACCCGTTTTATGCTAAGGGAGAGGCGCTGGCCTTTCCGCGTTTGATGCTGCACTCTGAGGAGTTGCGCTTCAAACATCCTGATGGTGGACAATCGACAAAGATTCGTAGCCGCGTTCCGTTCTAATACTGACGCTTGCCGCCGGTGCGGCTTTGGGATTGAATTTAAATAGCGAAATGAAAAAGAATTATCGTCTATTAACCCTTTCCTTTTAGGCTGATGGTGCGCGGATAGCTGGAGAGCGACCCCGCATGCAAAGTGGAGAAGCGCTCTGATTGCGGCATCCTTTTCGCCTAGCTTACCTCTTTGCTCCGGCAGTAAAGCTTGTTCGCGTTCCCAGCAGCGGGTGTGGACTTGCGCAGACTTTGCACGCTTAAGTAAACGAACAGGTCCTGCGGTTGCTTGGGAACTTTTTCATCAACTCAGCCGTTACAACCTAAATTGATGTAATTTTTCCGGAGACACTGCCATGTCGTTTTTTGACCGTCGCACCTTGCTTCTGACCGGGGCAGCCGCACTCGCTGCAGGCCCGGCATTGTCCGCAACCGGAACTTATTTGGTGCCGGACCACCTGCGCCCCCGTATCGTTGACATAAGGGACAGGTTCCGTCCTAACGAAATTCACGTCGATCCAGGCCAGTTCGCGCTTTATTGGACGCTGCCTGACGGCAAGGCAATTCGTTATGCCGTAGGTATTGGTGCAGAGGGTCGTTACCGCTCCGGCACATTCCGCATTCGCCGCAAGGCGGAGTGGCCCAGCTGGACGCCCACGCCCGCGATGATTAGCCGTGAGCCGCAGATTTATGCCAAGTATGCTTCGGGCATGAAAGGTGGTGGAATGAACCCGCTGGGTGCGCGCGCGCTGTACTTGTACGCAGGTGACCGCGACACCTACCTGCGCATCCATGGTACGCCAAAGCCGCAGACCGTGGAGGCACGCGTGTCCAACGGTTGCGTGCGGATGATAAACGAGCATGTCATTGACCTGTACAACCGTGTTCCTACCGGTACGCGTGTTGTGCTGCACTGAATGTTGTGTTGCATTGAAGTCAGGCAAATGTCCCCATCAGTGAGAGCGCTTTTACTAGCAGTCGCGCGTTTTTTCGACTAGTAGATCGAAATGAAGACATATCCTATATTTTTGATTAATCTCGATGGATCATCGGCGCGCCTTCATGCAGCCGAAAAGGCGTTTAAGCACAGCGGGCGAGAATTCACCCGAATTTCTGCTTATGACGGGCGTCAAGTTGATCCGATGACGGTTGATGATTACGACTCTAAAGGTGCCCGCGATTACATGGGTCGTGATTTGAATGGTGGGGAGATCGGCTGTTTCTATAGCCATATCCGTGCTGCCAAAGCCTTTTTGGAGACGGATGCGCCTTTTGGCCTCGTACTTGAGGACGATATGCAACCGAATGAGCAAGCTTTCGAGCTCACTCAAGCATTGATCGACTGGCAGAACAGCGTAGGCACACCCGATTGGTACTTGGCCAATCTGGCCGCACACAGGCTCAAGATAACGACTGACGTTTCGCAAATAGCTGCCCGCAATGTGCAGGTTACTGTTTGCAGAGGGCACTATTTCCCAATGCGCACTACTGCGCTTTTGTGGACGCGACAGGGTGCTGAGGAGTTTCTGCGCGTCAGTTTGCCAATGACTTGTCCGGTGGACAATTTCGCTCGCCGCTGGCTTACAACCGTTGACAAAGGTATCACAACCACACCAGCGTTGTTCACGACAACGGGCGCGCAAAGCGATATTGATACGTCTCGCACCGCGCAGAAACGCGGGAAGCAAAACCGCGCAGCTTTTTACGGCTTTAAAAAGATGCGCCGCATGTACGGTGACAAACTTCGCGCACTACGCCACAAAATGAATTTTGCCACTCGGCAGGGGGAGTGAAAACCATGACCGCCCCTACGGTTCACTCATTTTATCAGTCCAATATCCCCGCGCGTTTGGTGGAGTCACAGGCAAGAGTTTTTGCTCACCTGAATATCCCGCTAAAGCAATGGCAAGACGATGACAGCACCCACTACGACTGGATCAACAAGATCATGCGCAGTGATGATCTGGGACCGCTCGCAGTCATAGCTGACATAGACGCTTTTCCGTTGTCACGCAGGGGTTTTGACATGCTCATAGCGCAGGCTGAAAAGGGCGCTGTGGCGGGGCTGGCGCAAACTGCCAACCACAAAGATCCCAACCGTGTTTATGCAGCGCCAATGTTTATGGCGGTACAACGGCAAGTCTATAATAGTCTTGGTGCGCCCTCCATGGCTCATAGCAAAACTGGCGATGTCGCCCAAATCCTGACGGACCGCGCGCATCAAGCAGGTGTCGAAGTAGCACTCACCTACCCGTCATTCTCTGTTTTGCCGCGCTGGGCGCTATCGGATTATGGAATGTATGGCATCGGGTCATTCTACGGCGACAACTCGTTTTTCCATCTGTTTGAATCGCGTCGTATCCAGAACCAGGACCTGTTTTGCGCGGTGGCGGAAGGCGTTGTATCAGGCCGCCACAACTGGCAACGCTATCTGGAGATCATGGAGCAGGCCCCTCCGCACGCCAAGAAGAAGAAATTCTTCGGACTGTTCTAGACGTAAGGCCCCATGAATTGACGTGATCCAGTCAAGCCTAAGTGACAACAGAACTCCTGTTCGTGGGCTGCATCTGATTGGTCGGCATGGGCTAAGGGGAAGGGGCGCCGTGCCTGATGCTGTGGGGAGCCTATTCGGTTGTTCCACGGCTGCGGGCGAATCAGGCGATGATGCTAGAGCGAGCGCGCTTGAAGACAGCAAATGGATCCGAAAATGTCAAAAGGCCCCTGTATTGCTACAGAGGCCCTTCCGGTTCTCAGCTTCGCAGGGATTTATTCCTCTGCGGCTTTCTCTTCCTTGATCTCTTCGCCAGTGGTCTGGTCGACCACTTTCATGGACAGGCGTACCTTGCCGCGATCGTCAAAGCCCAGAAGCTTCACTTTCACTTCCTGACCTTCTTTCAGAACATCTGAAGGATGGTTCAGGCGGCGGTTTTCGATCTGGGAGACGTGGACCAGCCCGTCGCGCTTGCCGAAGAAGTTCACGAAGGCGCCGAAGTCGACGATCTTCACGACAGTACCGGTGTAAACGGCACCTTCTTCAGGCTCGGCCACGATGGACCAGATCATGTCGTAGGCTTTCTTGATCGAATCGGCGTTTGGCGATGCGATCTTGATGATGCCTTCGTCGTTGATGTCGACCTTGGCACCCGACACTTCCACGATCTCGCGGATGACCTTACCGCCGGAACCGATGACTTCGCGGATTTTATCCGTTGGCACCTGCATCGTCTCGATCCGTGGCGCGTGGACAGAGAATTCCTGCGCACCTGAGATGGCTTTGCCCATCTCGCCAAGGATATGCAGACGGCCCGCCTTGGCCTGAGCCAGTGCTTTTTCCATGATCTCGGGCGTGATGCCTGCGATCTTGATGTCCATCTGCAAGGACGTGATACCGTTTTCAGTACCCGCTACCTTGAAGTCCATATCGCCGAGGTGGTCTTCGTCACCCAAGATGTCGGACAGGATCGCGTAGGAGCCGTCCTCTTCGAGGATCAGGCCCATGGCCACACCGGCCACGGCGGACTTCAGCGGCACGCCCGCATCCATCATCGACAAAGAGCCACCGCAAACGGACGCCATCGAGGAGGAGCCGTTGGATTCAGTGATCTCGGACACAACGCGGATGGTGTAGGGGAAATCCGTCGCGGCAGGCAGAACGGCCTGAAGGGCGCGCCATGCGAGTTTACCGTGACCGATTTCGCGGCGGCCTGGAGGGCCCACGCGACCCACTTCACCAACCGAATAGGGAGGGAAGTTATAGTGCAGCAGGAAGTTGGATTTGAAGTTACCGTGCAGCGCGTCGATGAACTGCTCGTCGTCGCCGGTGCCCAGTGTGGTCACAACGAGGCCTTGCGTCTCGCCACGTGTGAACAGGGCAGAGCCGTGTGTACGGGGCAGGATGCCGGTTTGGGACACGATGTCGCGGATCTCGTCCGTGCGGCGGCCATCGATACGCTTGCCGGTTTTTACAACGTCACCGCGCAGGATGGAGGCTTCAAGCCCCTTCATCGCGGAACCGAGGTTGCTGTCGGCCAGCTGCTCTTCGGTAAGTGCTGCTTTGATCGTCTCGCGGGCAGCAGCAACAGCGGCGGTGCGCTCTTGCTTGTCACCGATTGCAAAGGCCGCGCGCATTTCGGTCTCGCCTGCGGCTTTCACGGCTGCGGACAGGTCCGAGTAATCAACGGGCTGGAAGTCAAACGGCTCTTTCGCGGCAGATTCGGCCAGATCAATGATCAGGTCGATGACCGGCTGGATCTGCTCGTGTGCGAATTTGACCGCGCCCAGCATCTCTTCTTCTGTCAGCTCGTAGGCTTCGGATTCAACCATCATCACGGCGTCTTTGGTGCCTGCAACAACAAGATCCAGACGCTGGTCAGGGTTGTTTTTCAAATCCTGCATGTCGTCGATTTCAGGGTTCAGGATGTATTCACCACCCTCAAAACCCACGCGGCAAGCTGCAATCGGGCCCATGAACGGCGCACCGGAAATGGTCAGCGCGGCAGAGGCTGCAATCATCGCGACCATGTCGGGATCATTCACCAGATCGTGCGACAGAACGGTACACATCACCAGCACTTCGTTCTTGAAGCCGGGGACGAACAGTGGGCGGATCGGACGGTCGATCAGGCGGCTGGTCAGTGTTTCTTTTTCGGTAGGGCGCGCTTCGCGCTTGAAAAAGCCGCCTGGGATTTTACCGGCGGCGTAGTATTTCTCGTTGTAGTGCACGGTCAGAGGAAAGAAATCCTGACCCGGTTTTTGTGCGCGGGCAAACGTCACGTTCGCCATCACGGAGGTCTCGCCGTATGTGGCGATGACAGAACCGTCGGCTTGGCGCGCAACTTTCCCTGTTTCCAGTGTGAGCGTCTCTTCGCCCCACTGCATGCTTTTCTTAACTTCGTTAAACATCATCGTTTCCTTGTCGGCCTATAGGCCATTTGCGTAGAGGGCGTATTCCCTCTGACCCCGGTATCTTGTTTGGTCGGCGCTGAGGTCCGGGCGCCGGCAAGTAGATAAGCGCGCGTGTACAGCAGAACACGCACAATGGGAAGGGAATCGTGTTTGGGGTCTGATCCGCTAGGGAAACCGTCAGGGCAGGTCGCTCAAGAAGGGGTTTCCAGGATGGCGTGCGCGTGCCGCAGGGTCTCTACCAGATCTGTCAGAAACCCATTTGCCGTCACATCTATCAGGGCCTTGCCGTCCTCGTCCTGCAACGTGAATGGATGGTCAGCGTTTTTCACCAGTTCGCGATAACTTTTGCCGCCCCCGTGTTTGAGGACGTTTGTCGCCAGATAATACTGCTGGACCCGCCGCGCGAGCTCCGCATGGCCCTCCGCCTTCAGCCGCTGGGCGAGTTTCACAAAGAAGGGACCACGTGCAAAGTGGTGCTGCATGCGCGCCTCGAAGGCCGATACGGTCTCAATGACAGTCTCTTCAATTTCTGACGTTTCCGCATCGGGGTTGTTCGCAATCCCCTCGGCAGTGGCGAGAAGCTGGGCAACATCGGGCGTGGCACTCATGGCGGATTCCTTTCCGGTAGGTCTACCGCCATAGAACGGCAGCAGCCGCACTGCAACAACAGGCGTGCGCGCTGGCGATTGCCGACCGCGCTGCTTCGTGCCACGTTGCTAAAAACAGGAGAGTAGCATGGCACTTTGGGAACTCGACGGCGTCGAAATCGCAGCACAGATAAAAGACGGCAGCATCACAGCGCGGGAAGTTGCGGAGGCCACGCTGGCGCGGATGGATGCGGTGAACCCCGCGCTCAATGCCATCGTCGCGCGCGACGATGCGGCGGCGCTGGCGGCGGCGGATGCGGTGGATGCCTCACGAGCCGCAGGCGAAGTGCTGGGACCGCTGGCAGGTGTGCCCGTGACAACCAAGGTGAACGTTGATCAACAGGGGTTCGCCACCACCAACGGCCTGCGCATCCAGAAAGATCTGATCGCGACCGAGGACAACCCCGTGGTCGCCAGCCTGCGCCGCGCGGGCGCGGTTATTGTCGGGCGGACGAACACGCCTGCGTTCTCGCTGCGCTGGTTCACGCGTAATTCGCTGCACGGCCATACCAAAAACCCGCACAATCCCCGCATCACGCCGGGCGGATCGTCGGGCGGCGCTGCGTCTGCGACGGCTGCGGGGATTGGGGCCATGGGGCACGGCACCGACATCGGCGGCTCCATCCGCTATCCGGCCTATGCCTGCGGGTTGCAGGGCATCCGGCCCACGCTGGGGCGTGTTGCAGCATGGAACCCGTCCAGCCCTGACCGTCACATCGGGGCGCAACTGATGGCCGTGTCGGGGCCACACGCCCGCAGCGTGCGCGATGTGCGCACTGCGCTGGAGGTCATGGCGCAACCCGATCTGCGCGATCCTTGGCATGTACCGGTGCCGCTGAAAGGGCCCGCATATCCCCGCCGCGCAGCGCTCTGTGTGGCACCGGAAGGGTTGCAAACCCATCCTTTGGTTGAAGCCGCCCTGCGCGAGGCAGCGGCGCGTCTGGTCGATGCGGGCTGGCAAGTGGAAGAGTTAGACTGCCCCCCGTTTCGCGAACCGGCACGGCTTCAGGCGCAACTCTGGCTGGCGGAAATGGCCCGCGGCGCGCAGGCGGCTTTTGCGGCAGAGGATGATGCAGACGCCAATTATGTTCTGGCAGAAATGCACAAGCTGACTGCGGTGCCCGACCTGAACGAGGTGCTGGATGCGATGCAGGCGCGGCTGGGCTTTCTGCGTCAGTGGCAGCAGTTTCTGACCACATATCCCGTCCTGATCTGCCCTGTGTCAGCAGAGCCACCATTTCCGGATCTGTTGGATCTGGAGGATTTCCCCCGAGTGATAGAAGCTCAGTTGACGCAGGTGGGCCTGCCGCTGATGGGCCTACCGGGCATGTCGGTGTTCACAGGTTTTGGGGAAAGTGACATGGGCCGGGTTCCGCTGGGCGCGCAACTGGTCGGCGGGCGCTACCGCGAGGATATCTTGCTGGATGCTGCCGAAGCGATTGAGGCGCGCGGCGAGGTGATCAGGGTGGTAACTCCCTAACCGGCTGCACAAAGAAAAACCGCGCCCTGTCTCCAAGGCGCGGTTTGACTAGACTGAAATGTCCGGCTGGCGCTTAGCGGCGCAGGCCCAAACGTTTGATCAGGTCTTGGTAACGGGCTTCGTCTTTGGACTTTACGTAATCCAGAAGCTTGCGGCGCGTTGCGACCATTTTCAGCAGACCACGGCGGCCGTGGTTGTCTTTTTTATGGGTTTTGAAGTGCTCTGTCAGTGTCGCGATGCGCGAGCTGAGAACAGCTACCTGCACTTCAGGGGAACCGGTATCGCCTTCTTTGGCGCCGAATTCGCTCATGATGCGGGATTTTTCTTCTTTCGTAATCGACATCGGGGTCTCCTTGTCAAAAAGGTTAATAGGAATGGCGCAGGCCGGGATGTCGTCCAGCTCAGGCCCATGGAGGAATCGCACGCTATTGCGGACGATTGGGCGCGTGTAGGCGCGTTTGGCGCGCTTGGCAAATGCTTATTGTGCCGTACTGGCGACTGCGGGCCGGATTATGACGCGGCTAGGCCCACGTGCGTTGCCGTGCTCAGGGGGATCAGGGCGATATCAGCGGGCAGCAGAGCGCTGCCGTTCACTGTCGCTACCAAGGTGCCGTCCAGCCAGACCAGAGTCTGGTGGGCGCTTTCAGGTGCGGCGCTCAGCGTGATTTCTGGCTCAAAACTGCTTGCGGCGCTGTCATCCCAAACCAGTACGAGGTTGTCGTCCTCTGCGACATAATCCATGATCGTCACCGCCTCGCCGGAGGCAAGCCAGTCTCCCAGAACTATTTCATCTGCGCCGTCACCCGCCGTCACAATATCGCCAGAGCCTGCGAGAATGCTGTCATCGCCACCGCCACCATTCAGGAAATCGCTTGTATCATCGTCGACGCCGCCGGTTTCGTTGCGCATCAGGCCACTCAGCACGTCATTGCCCCAGCCGCCAAACAGCACATCCGCACCGGTGCCGCCGATCAGCGTGTCGTCATCCAGACCGCCGTGCAGTGTGTCGTCGCCCTCGCCCCCATCCAGCCTGTCATGGCCGGCGGAGCCTTGTAAAACATCGTTTCCCGTATCGCCGTACAAGTTGTCGTCATCGTTGTGACCAAACAGCGCGTCATCGTCTGCACCGCCGCGTATCACATCCACGCCGCTGTCACCGTGCAGCGTGTCACTCCCCACGTCACCGTCTAGTGTGTCATCACCTGCGTTGCCGTGCAGCGCATCATTGCCAGCGCCACCGTTGAGAAGGTCGGACCCGTCCTGGCCGCCGATATTGTCGTCATTTTCGGTGCCACCGATCATATCGTTGCCCTGCGTGCCGCTGATCAATCTCACGTATGGTGCCTGTTCCGGATCATAGGGTTCAAGCAGGACGGCATCGTCGCCACCGCGCGGATCATAGTCAGGCTCGAAAGTGTCGCCGGTATCAGATTTGGCAATAGATTCAGCTGCTCCCGGCGTCGGCTCTGTTTCGGAAAAATCATTGTCGTCCGCATCCGCATCCGGCTCTATGAATGTCACGGTTCCTACCGCCATCAGCCCCATCAATCCCGCTAGCCACAACATATTACTGTTCCACAAATATACCGGACATCCATGCCAAGACTAAGCACAGATCGGTTCCGAGTCGTCAAAACCATAAGGTAATAAAGGTTAATGCCGTCTGACTTGCGGCGCAGCCTATGCGTCGGGCTCCCAAAGCTCGGGTCGTGCGCTATAGGGGAGATAAAGAGGGTGGCGAGGATGCCCTGCCTTGGTCAGGCCTAGATGGTACAGGGATCGACCTGCAGCGCGCAGCCGCGCAGCTACCCGCGCGCCTTGCATACGGTGCGCGCCATGGACGCCCCAGGCTGCAATAACCATGTCGGCCCAGATTGCGGCCTCATCCAGCGCGCTCATATTATCCGCACCTTCGGGATCAGGCGCGGCGCGCATGTCGCGTGGATCGGTCGCGCGCAGGGCAAAGATGTTCACGGCACGAAACCCGCCAAAGCCCAGCGCCCGCGCGCGTTGTTCGCAGCGGTGGATCGTCGGATCGTTCTGGACCTCCGTTGCGGTGGAGGGGTTCAGCATCACAAAGGCGACCCGCCGTGCGGTGTCATCCCAAACCCTTGTGAGGCTGTAGCGATAGAGCTCGCAGTCGGAATAGACCGCCGTAGAAGGTGCATCGCCTTTGATATGGCTTCGGGTGATCATTCCCCGCCAGTGTTGAAAACGCGCGAGGGATGTAATTCCCCGGCGCGGTAGATGCCTACGGCAACGGCCTGTCCGTCGTAGGCGGCCCAGCATTCATCGCCGTATTCGACGTCCGTGGCGAAGACCATCCCCGCATTGCCGTTGCGCAGCTTTTGCGCGCCTTCGGCACTTGCGGTGACCTGCGGGAGATCCTGCAAGCCCATCTCCAGTGGGCCAAGATAGGCATCCAGTTCCGGCGTCTTGGCCATTGCGTCGATAGTCTCCAGCGTGATGGCGTTTTCCACCTCGAACGGGCCGGACCACGTCCGGCGCAGCTCGCGCACATGGGCCTTGCAGCCCAGCACTTCGCCCAGATCCCGCGCGATAGAGCGGACGTAGCCGCCCTTGCCGCAGACCATCTCCAGCGTCACGTGATCCGCATCTGGGCGGTCCAGCATGATCAGGCTGTCTACATATAACGGCCGCGCCGCGATCTCCATTTCCTCGCCGTCACGGGCGCGTTTATAGGCGCGCTCTCCGTCGATCTTCACAGCCGAAAACTGCGGCGGCACCTGTTCGATATCGCCGACAAAGCCGTGCAGCGCCTCCTTGATCGCAGCGTCATCCGGGCGGAGATCGGATGTGGCAATCACTTCGCCTTCCGCGTCATCGGTGTTGGTGGCCGCCCCCAGCGTCATAGTGAACACATAGGCTTTTAGCGCATCGGTGATGTAAGGGACGGTTTTGGTCGCCTCACCCAGCGCAATCGCCAGAACGCCCGTCGCATCGGGATCCAGCGTACCTGCATGGCCTGCCTTGCGCGCATCAAACGCCCAGCGCACCTTATTCACCACAGCGGTCGAGGTTGGCCCCGCAGGTTTGTCGATCACGACCCAGCCGGAAATATCGCGTCCTTTGCGTTTACGTGCCATGTGTCGTCCTTGGATTTGAATGAGTGTGCGCGCCCTTTTGCAGATTGCGCGTGCGGACGCAACGGGCGCTGCGCTATTCGCCGGCGGAGTTTTCCATCGGAAGCGGTGGCGGCATCTGCCCTTCGACCACCCCGATGATCGGCCCCAGAGCCCCGAACCCGATGTCATTGCGCCCCAGCTCCGGCGCGCGCAGACGTGAGACATTGCCGTCAAAATAGAGCGCGTTTTGCAGGCCGAGGTGATCCTTGAAGAAGCTGCCGAAGGCATGGAACGTCACTGGCGCGTTGGAAATCACAAAGACGGCTTTAGTGCCATCCTCGGATGTGCCCACCCCGTTGCGGATGTAACGCGAGGTGGAATCGATCAGGAATCGTGGATGTAGCTCGCCATCAATCACCAGCATGGGCCCAGATTGCGTGGCGCTGGTACACTCGGGCGCCTCATCGACGTAACGCAGCGTCTCGATGACATCTGCACGCCTGTCGCGCAGGCAGAGGATGCCGTTGGGCAGCAGGCCAAAGTTGCCGGGACCGGCATTTGTGATGACGTCCTGAATCGTCTCGCCATCCTCTATGTATAGCCCAACGGGCGCGCGGTTGTCGTGATACATGCCTGCATTTGCGGCAAAACCCAGCGCGTATCCCTGCGCCTCAAGCGCCGCGTCGAGCGTTCCGAAATAGCCGTACGGACGCTCGGTGGCCGGATCATAGAGAAACAGGCGCAGCATGTCGCGCGTCAGGTCAACCTCGCAGACGGCATATTCTACGTCGTTATAAACGTCCTCGCGGCAGGTGGCGGCCTGTACATGCTGGGGCAGCCACAGGGCCAGCAGCACCAGAGCGCTGCGCAGGGTCACTGCTCTGCTGTCCCGTCATCATCGGGCGCATCCGCATCGCGGCGCACGACCTCCTGTGACAACATCCGGCGCGTCTCGTCCATCTGGTCAAAGGTCATGTCCAGTTGGAACCGAAGCTCGGGCGCGAATTTCAGCGTCAGCTTCTTGGCCACCATGCGACGCAACTCGTAGGTGTTGCGCGCGAGGATCTTGAGTACATCCTCCTGCCCGATCCCGCCCAAGGGCAGCACATAAGCGGTGGCGATCTTCAGATCGTTGGACATGCGAACTTCGCCCACGGTGATGGACATGCGGTTCAACTCCGCATCATGCACATCTCCGCGTGCCAGAATTTCGCTCAGCGCTCGGCGGGTTGTTTCGCCGACGCGCAGTTGCCGTTGTGTGGGGCCTGCGCCCTCGGGGGATTTGTTCTTTGCCATGAGACCCATCTATGCGCTCTGAACTTCTTTGCCAAGCGGCTGCGCGCGCGCTACACCGCTGCTGACCGGATCAAGCAAGGGTGCAGAGGGATGACACAGACAACAGCGATCGCCGTTACAGGGGTTTCAGGCCGGATGGGTCAGATGCTGGTGCGTGAGGTCGCAGCCCATCCGCAAACCCGTCTGACCGGCGCAGTCGAGCGTGCAGGCCATGAATGGATTGGTCAGGATCTCGGGCTTGCCATGGGTGGTGCGGCCAATGGGATCAGCGTGACAGACGATCCGGCGGTGGCGATGGCGAATGCAGACGCGGTCATTGATTTCACGGCACCCGCTGCCACACTGGCCTTTGCGGCGGCGGCGGCTGATTTGGGGATTGTGCATGTCATCGGCACCACGGGGATGAGCGCGGATGAAATCGCTCAGCTTGCCACCCCCGCACAGCGGGCGGTGATTGTGCGCGCGGGTAACATGAGTCTCGGCGTGAACTTGCTGACGCTGCTCACCCGCAAGGTCGCTGCCGCGCTGGACGAGGATTTTGACATCGAAATCATCGAATCACATCACAACCGCAAAGTAGACGCGCCGTCAGGCACCGCCCTGATGCTGGGTGAAGCCGCCGCGGAAGGGCGAGGCGTAGCTCTGGCGGATGTGAGCGATTCGGGGCGTGATGGGATCACCGGTGCGCGCAAACGGGGCGATATCGGCTTTTCGGCCATTCGCGGCGGTGATATCGTGGGGGAGCATGACGTGATGTTCGCGGGCGCGGGCGAGCGTATCATCCTGCGCCACATTGCCTCCGACCGTGCGCTGTTCGCACGCGGCGCGCTCAAGGCCGCACTCTGGGGGCAGGGGCGCGCGCCGGGCGAGTATGACATGCTGGATGTTCTGGGCCTTGCCGACTGACGCGCAACAATGCGCGAAAAACCAGCCGGGATTTGAAACCAAACACTAACTCTTATCGTATCTATTTAAATGGATAACGATGGAGTGACCAATGCGATCTATACTTTCTTCTTTCGCCGCTCTTGCGTTTGCCACTGCGACCCCCGCGATGGCCGAGCTTTCCAAGGTCGAGAGCGCTGCGGAGTTCAAGCGGCTGGTCAACGGGAAAACACTGACCCGCCCGTTGGTTAAGCTGACTGTCGGAGCGAATGGCCAGATAGCTGGTAGGGGTGCAGCTTGGCCTGTGTCAGGCAGTTGGACTTGGGAAGGCGGCTATTTCTGCCGCAGCCTTGAATGGGGCGGAGATGATCTGGGCTATAACTGTCAGGAAGTGAAAGCCTCCGCCGACAAAATCCGCTTCACCTCGGATGAAGGACGCGGCCAGAGCGCGGATTTCTCGTTGCGCTGACCGCTTGACGGTGTTCACGTGGTGGCATTTAGAAGTCGATGGCGATGCCTTTTTTCTCCCAGTCGCCGTAGCGCACGGCCTCTGGCCCATCACGCCCACCAAGTTCGGGTGGGAGTTGCATCTCCTTGGCATTCGCACGGCGTTCGGCTGCTTCGGCCAATGCCCTCACCGCTGCATCCGGTATTTTCTGCGGCGGCAGGTCTGGTTCTGGCACGGGCGTAGGCGGGATCGGGTTGTCGGGGACGGGCGGTTCCTTGGGGGTAGGCTTCTTTACCATGGGGCGTTCCTTTCTCAACTCTCTCTTGATATACGGCGCGCCTTGCCCCAGACAACCGTCAGCCCGCCAAAAGAAAGCCCACATTATGTCAGACACCGGTGTAGCCGCCCGTAAATCCGCTGTTTTCCTGCTCGATGAAATATTGGGCGAAGGAAAGTTGATGTCGGAGCTGTTGGGCGCAGGCGTGCTGGACCGTCTGCCGCCCGAGGACCGGGCGCGCGCGCAGCGGCTGGCGCAGGATACCCTGCGCGGGCTGGAACGTGCGGACCGTATCCTGCAAAAACACCTGAACAAATACCCGCCGCTGACCGTCCGCAATGCTTTGCGCGTCGGCACGGTCGAGCTTTGCACCGGTGGTGCCGCGCATGGTGTCGTCAACGCGATGGTGTCCGTTGTGTCGGCTGACCGGCATCTGAGCCACCTCAAGGGCCTGACCAATGCTGTGTTGCGCAAGGTCGCCGCCGAAGGGCCGGACGCCTGGACCGCGCGCCGCGCGCCGCGCCTGCCCAAATGGTTGCGCGGCCCGCTGGTGGAGGCTTGGGGCGCGGATGCCATGGCCGCCATCGAGACAGTGCATTTCAACGGCGCGCCACTGGACCTGACTGCCAAGGGCGACTCGGCGGCGCTGGCCGAGCGGCTGGGTGGCACGCTGCTGCCGACAGGCTCTGTCCGGCTCTACGATGGCGGGCAGGTCTCCGCGATGGAGGGCTTTGCCGAGGGTGATTGGTGGGTGCAGGACGCCGCCGCCGCCTTACCTGCGAAAATTTTGAACGCGCAAAAAGGCGAGCTGGTCGCCGACCTCTGCGCAGCACCCGGCGGCAAGACGATGCAGCTGGCCGCGACGGGCGCCGAGGTGCGCGCAGTGGATGACAACCATTCGCGGATGCAGCGGGTGAAGGAAAATCTGACGCGCACCGGCCTGACCGCGCGCACCTTCATCAAGGATGCGCGGCAGTTTCAGGGCGAGTTTGACGCCATCCTGCTGGATGCGCCCTGTTCGGCCACCGGCACCATTCGCCGCCACCCCGATCTGCCTCACGCCAAGGACGGCTCGGACTTCGGTGCGCTGATGGTGTTGCAGGAGGAATTGCTGGACCACGCGTGGTCCCTGCTCAAACCCGGCGGGCGCATGGTGTTTTGCACCTGTAGCCTGCTTCCCGATGAAGGCGAGGTCCAGATCGACGAGGCGCTGGAGCGTCACGGCGACATGACGGTGGACCGCGCGGCGGTTATGGTCGAGGGCGTTGATCCCGCGTGGGTATCGTCTGAAGGCGGTCTGCGCCTGCGCCCTGATTATTGGGCTGAGCACGGCGGCATGGACGGTTTTTACATCGTGTGTTTGCGCAAGGCGGGTTAGATCGCCGGTAGCGTGGATGGCGGCTGAAAAGCGGTGACTCCCCGGAGAGGGTGCGATAGACTTCGAAAAACGCCTTGAGAGCGTAGAGGCAGAGCACATGATCCAGTTTTCACGGCTACGCGCGTCCCGCACGCGGATCTTGAACCAGTTGCACGCGCGCATCGCCACCCGTGCGCGCGGTCAGGTGCGTGGCTTTGTCTCCTCGCCCGAACCACGCACGATCGGATCCTTCGCTCGCGGGCGGCAGCTGGCGGCGGGAAATTTCCTTTTTGCCGGCAGCCTTGTGGTCGCGCCCGATCGCTCTCCTTGGGAGTTGGACGCTCCGGACACCGCCTTCGCGCAGGCGCTGCACGGGTTTGCGTGGCTGGACGATCTGGCAGCTGTGGGCGATACCGCGTCGCGCCGCGCGGCGCAAAAATGGCTCTGGCACTGGATTGATCTTTACGGAGGCGGGCGCGGCCTTGGCTGGACGCCAGACCTGACCGGACGGCGCCTGATCCGCTGGATCAACCACGCGCTGTTCATGTTGCACGGCACCGGAGACGATGCGCCCGACAGCCAGGTGTTCTACCGCTCGCTCAACCAGCAAACCCGTTTTCTGTCCAAACGCTGGCATGCAGCCGCACCGGGCCTCGCGCGGTTCGAGGCGCTGACGGGGCTGATCTATGCCGGCCTGTCGCTGGAGGGGCTTGAGGCGCTGGCTGATCCCGCCATCAAGGCGCTGGCGCGTGAATGCCAGACGCAGATTGACGCGCAGGGCGGTCTGCCCACGCGCAACCCCGAAGAATTGCTGGCCGTTTTCACCCTGCTCACATGGGCCGCAGCCGCACTGTCGGATGCGGGGCGTGGCACGCCGCAGGCGCATCTGGCAGCGATAGACCGGATTGCACCCACCCTGCGCACGCTGCGCCACTCCGATGGCAGCCTTGCGCGGTTTCATGGGGGCGGGCGCGGGGCCGAAGGGTGGCTGGACCATGCGCTTGCCGCCTCGGGTGTGCGCAGCATGCAGCCCGAAGGCTTGTCGATGGGTTATGCCCGCCTGTCTGCTGGACGCACATCGGTGATCATAGACGCAAGCCCGCCGCCGGGTGGTGCTGCCTCCGCAAACGCCCATGCCTCGACGCTGGCGTTTGAGCTAACCTCGGGGCGGCGCCCGCTTATTGTCAACTGCGGTTCCGGCGCGTCTTTTGGGTTGGACTGGCGGCGTGCGGGGCGCGCTACGCCGTCGCATTCCGCGTTGATCCTCGGCGGCTACTCCAGCGCGCGGCTGGATACGGCAGACCGGCGCACGGGCAAGGAGGCGCTGATTGACGGGCCGACCCATGTGCCGGTTGAGATCACCCAGCTGAGCGACGGGATCAAGTTTCAGGGTGGGCATGACGGCTATGTCCTGACCCATGGACTGACCCACGCCCGCTCGATCGAGTTGACCCATGATGGCCGTGCAGTGGCGGGCGAAGACATGTTGCTGGCGCTGGAAGAGGCGGAAAAGCGCCGCTTTGACCGCGCGCTGGACCGCACAACCCTCAAAGGTATCGGGTATGAGATCCGCTTTCACCTGCACCCCGAGGTCGACGCTACGCTTGATCTGGGAGGCGCTGCTGTCTCGATGGCGCTAAAGTCCGGCGAAATATGGGTTTTCCGCCATGATGGCACCACCGAACTCACGCTGGAGGCGGGTGCCTATCTGGAGGCCACACGCCTGAAACCGCGCGCAACACGCCAGATCGTTCTCACGGGGCGCGCAATTAATCCCGCGACACGGGTCCGCTGGTCCTTGTCCAAAGCGCAGGAAACTGCGATTGGCGTGCGTGATTTGGAACGGGATGACCCGTATTTTGATGACGACTGACCACAAGGAGCCCTGCCATGGCTGATCTATACCCCGTAAAACGCGCCCTGCTATCCGTATCGGACAAGACCGGACTGGTCGATTTCGGCAAGGCGCTGGCGTCTGCGGGGGTTGAACTGCTCTCCACTGGCGGCACGGCAAAGGCGCTGCGCGAGGCGGGGCTCGAGGTGAAGGACGTGGCAGAGGTTACCGGCTTTCCCGAGATGATGGACGGTCGCGTCAAGACGCTGCACCCTGTGGTCCACGGTGGCCTGCTGGCGCTGCGCGATGACGCGGGCCATGTGGCGTCTATGGACGAGCACGGCATCGGCGGGATCGATCTAGTGGTGGTCAATCTCTACCCGTTTGAAGAGACCGTGGCCAAAGGCGCGGAATATGCCGAGGTGATCGAGAACATCGACATTGGCGGTCCCGCGATGATCCGATCAGCCGCGAAAAACCACGGCTTTGTCAGCGTGATCGTGGATGTGGAAGATTACGCCCCCTACATCGCAGAGCTGGAGGCGAACGCGGGCCATACCACGTATAAATTGCGCCAACGTCTGGCCCAGACTGCTTACGCCCGCACTGCCGCCTATGATACCGCCGTAAGCACATGGATGGCCGATGCTGTGGGCGGCACGCCGCGTCGCCGCACCTTTGGCGGGACCCTGACCCAGACGCTGCGCTATGGCGAAAACCCGCACCAGTCCGCAGCGTTCTATTCCGACGGCAGCAGCCGTGCAGGCGTGGCGACCGCCAAGCAGCATCAGGGCAAGGAGCTGTCTTACAACAATATCAACGACACCGATGCCGCGTTCGAGCTTGTGTCGGAGTTCGATCCTGCAAACGGCCCTGCTGTGGCGATCATCAAACACGCCAACCCGTGCGGCGTGGCGACGGGTGTGACGATGGCCGAGGCCTATACCCGCGCCTTCGATTGTGACCGCACGTCTGCCTTTGGCGGTATCATCGCGCTGAACCAGACGCTCGACGCGGAAACAGCCGAGGCGATCACCGGCATTTTCACCGAAGTCGTCATTGCCCCCGATGCTGACGCGGAGGCGATCAAGATTTTTGCTGCGAAAAAGAATCTGCGCCTGCTGACAACCGGCGGGCTTGCCGATCCGACTGCCGCGCGCCTTGCGCCGCGTCAGGTGTCCGGCGGCTGGCTGGTGCAGGACCGCGATGTGGGACGCGTCAGCATGGATGATCTGAAAGTCGTGACGAAGCGCCAGCCGACAGATCAGGAAATGAAAGACATGCTGTTTGCATGGACTGTCGCCAAGCACGTGAAATCAAATGCGATTATCTACGTCAGGGATGGCGCGACCGTTGGCGTCGGCGCCGGCCAGATGAGCCGCGTGGACAGCACCCGCATTGCCGCGCGCAAGGCGCAGGACATGGCCGAAGCGATGGGCCTCTCCGCGCCGCTGACGCGGGGGTCTGTTGTGGCGTCGGATGCGTTCTTCCCCTTTGCCGACGGTCTGGTCACCGCCGCCGAGGCGGGTGCTACCGCGCTGATCCAGCCCGGCGGCTCCATGCGTGACGAAGAAGTGATCAAGGCCGCTGATGACGCTGGGCTGGCGATGGTGTTTACCGGCATGCGCCACTTCCGGCACTGAACAGGACAAACTGAATGCGGATGATTTTCTGGGCGGGCTTTGCGGCTTTTGCCATCGACCAGATCAGCAAATATGTGGTGATCCACATGATGGAGCTTGCCCGTATCCGCAGCATCGACGTGCTGCCGCCGCTACTTAACTTCCGCTATGGTGAAAACCGTGGCATCAATTTCGGCCTGTTTGGCGGCGGGTCGGAGGCCAGCCGGATCATCCTGATCTTGCTGGCGGTGGTCATTTGCATCGCGGTTTTGATCTGGGCGCGCAAGAATGCGCTGACAACACTCACGCAACTCAGCGCGGGTCTGCTGGTGGGGGGCGCGCTGGCCAATGTGGTGGACCGGCTGATCTATGGCTATGTGCTTGATTTCCTTAATATGTCCTGCTGTGGGATCAACAACCCCTTCGTGTTCAACATCGCGGATATTTTTATATTCGCGGGCGCGCTGGGCCTGATCTTTTTTACGGAAGGCGATGGGGGCGGGTCTGCGAAGGGTGGCGGCAAAAAGCCCCGCGTCCGGAACAGCAAAAAAGCTGGGTGACATTGGCGCCCAGACTGGGATATTGAAAGCCAACGGCGGTCTGGAGGCCTTTGATGCGTAAATTTGCTTTGTTGTTCGTGCTGCCTGTACTTGTTGCGGGATGTGCCAACGTGGGTCTGCGGGATCTGCGGAGCACCTCCAAAGGGCCGGACGAATTCGGCATCCAGCCGGCAAGTGCGTTGCAGGAGCCAACTAGCTTCAGTGAATTGCCGGCACCTACACCGGGCGGCGCGAACCGCGCAGACCGCTCGGCGCTGGCTGAGGGCGCGCAAGCCTTCGGCGGCACCTTGGGTGATCCGAACGGCCGTATTCCTGCAAGTGATGGTGCGCTGGTGCAACATGCCAGCCGCAATGGCGTCAGCCCGAACATCCGCGCGACACTGGCCCAGACGGACGCGGAGTTCCGCCGCCGCAAGGAACGGTTCACCCAATTCCGCATCGTGCCGGTAGACCGCTATAACCAAGCCTACCGTGACGAGGCGCTGGATGCGCGCGCCGAACAGCGCCGTTGGCAGCGCGCAGGGGCGCGTACGCCTTCGGCGCCGCCCGCAAACTGAACTGCATTACATATCTGTGATATAACGTCGCGCAGCTTGAACCTGCGCGCGTGGAGCGTACCTATGGTGCATCCGCCCCCCTTGGCTGAACCGAAAGGACTACACCGATGATGCGATACGCCCAAGCGGCCTTGCTGTCCGCCCTGTTGATACCCGCCGCAGCGCTGGCTGAAACCAGCGGCAAGGTGACAGATTTCGTGCTGGATAATGGTATGCAAGTCGTTGTTATCGAGGATCATCGCGCGCCTGTGGTGCAGCACATGCTGTGGTATCGTGCAGGCTCGGCGGACGAGCCGAAGGGATCTTCCGGCGTGGCGCACTTTCTGGAACACCTGCTGTTCAAGGCGACGGACAAGATGGAATCCGGTGAATTTTCTGCCGTCGTGGCGGCCAACGGTGGGCGTGACAACGCCTTCACCAGCTATGACTATACTGCCTATTTCCAGCGTGTCGCCGCAGACCGGCTGGACCTGATGATGTCCATGGAAGCGGACCGGATGAAGAACATCCGCCTCACCCCTGAAAACATCGAGACCGAGCGAAACGTGATTATCGAGGAGCGGAACCAGCGCACGGAGAACAACCCGCAGGCGCTGTTCAGTGAACAGCTGAACGCGGCGCAATACCTCAACCACCGCTATGGCACGCCGATCATCGGCTGGATGCACGAGATGGAGGAGTTGGACCGCGAGGATGCGCTGGGCTTTTACGAGTTATACTATTCGCCTAACAATACTGTCCTGGTCGTCTCGGGTGACGTGACACCCGAGGAGGTACGCGCGTTGGCCGAAAAGAATTATGGCCCGATCCCCGCCAACCCCGACCTGCCAGAGCGTTTGCGCACCGAAGAGCCGCGCCAGAACGCGGAGCGGCGCGTGATATTCCGCGATGCGCGCGTGGCTCAACCCTATATCTCGCGCAGCTATCTGGTGCCCGAGCGGGACAGTGGCGCGCAGGAAACCGCCGCGGCGCTGACCATCCTGAGCGAGATTTTGGGCGGTGGGACCACGTCGTTCCTGTCCGAGAAGCTGCAATTCGACACGCAGCTCGCAACCTATGCCGCCACCAGCTATTCCGGCGTCTCGCTGGATGACACCACTTTCCGTGTGATCATCGTGCCTGCCGACGGAGTGAGCCTCGAGGAGGGCGAAGCGGCGCTGGATCAGGCCCTGGCCGAGTTTATGCAGGCCGGCGTGGATGCGGAGCAGCTTGAGCGGATCAAGCTGCAACTGCGCGCCTCCGAGATCTATGCGCAGGACAATGTGGACGGCATCGCCAACCGCTATGGCAGCGCGCTGACCTCCGGTTTGACGATCGCGGACGTGCAGGCGTGGCCTGACGTGCTGGACGCGGTGACCGCAGAAGACATCATGCAGGCGGCCAAACTGCTGCGCCGCGAGGCATCCGTGACCGGCTGGCTGATGCGCCCCGAAGAAGGAGTGACCCAATGATCCGTTTCGCAACCGCCCTGTTTATCGGTGCCGCCGCAGCCCTGCCTGCCCGCGCCGAGGTTGACATTCAGACTGTGACCTCCCCCGGCGGGATTGAGGCATGGCTGGTCGAGGAACACTCGCTGCCGTTCGTGGCAGTGGAAATCGCCTTTGCTGGCGGCACCTCGCTGGACGTAGCAGGCAAGCGCGGTGCGGTGAACCTCATGGCTGGACTGCTCGAGGAAGGCTCTGGCAATCTGGACGCACGCGGCTTCGCGCGCGCAAAGGAGGAATTGGCAACGAGTTTTGGGTTCAGTGCGAATTCCGAGACTTTGACTGTCTCTGCGCGATTCCTGACCGAGAATTTTGACGCCTCTGTGGCACTGCTGCGCGATGCCATCCAGACCCCCCGTTTTGACGAGGGCGACATCCAGCGCGTGCGCGCCCAGGTGCTCTCGGGTCTTGCGTTTGATGCCAAGGATCCGAACGAGATCGCGGCCAAGACCTTCGCCTCTATGGCATATGGTGAACACCCCTACGGTACGGTGGATACCGGCACCCCCGAGAGTGTGGCGGCTCTGACCCGTGATGATCTGTTGGAAGCGCATAGCAACGTCTTGGTGCGTGACCGTGTTTTGGTCGGCGCAGTGGGTGACATCACCCCCGAGCAGCTGGGTGCGCTTTTGGATGCTGTGCTGGGTGATTTGCCGGAAAGCGGGCCGATGCTGCCGCCAATGGTGGAGCCGCAGATTACAGGGGGCACGACTGTGGTTGAGTTCGACACGCCGCAGGCTGTGGCGTTGTTTGGCCAGCGCGGCATTGGTGTCGGCGATGACGACTATTTCGCCGCGGTGCTTCTGAACCAGATCATCGGTGGTGGGTCGTTCGAGAGCCGCCTGATGCAGGAAGTCCGCGAGAAGCGCGGCCTGACCTACGGGGTCTATTCCTATCTATACTCCCGCGACCTGGCGAATGCCTATATGGGGTCGGTTAGCTCTGCGAATGACCGGATTGCAGAGGCGATCACCGTAATTCGTGACCAATGGCGTCTGGCCGCCGAAGAGGGCGTAACTCCGGAAGAACTGGATGCCGCCAAGACCTATCTGACCGGGGCGTATCCCTTGCGGTTTGACGGCAACAGCACGATTGCGGGTATTCTGGTTGGCATGCAGTTGATCGGGCTGGAGCCGGATTATGTCAAAACTCGAAACGATCGGGTAGAGAGTGTCACACTGGAAGACGTCAAACGAGTTGCAGGGGAGTTGATGGACCCTGACGCGCTACACTTTGTGGTTGTGGGTAAACCGGCCGGCGTTGCCTCCCAGTGAGGCGGCGCTGATCTGCCCCTAAAGGGGCAGATCATGAGTTTAATGGCAAAATGAAGCCGACCGTCACACGCCGTAGGGCACCCAGATGTTTTTGACTTCTGTGGAATGGCTCAGGAAAGCCTTGGCGTCAGGCTTCATCCAGTCCTGTGCCTGTCCGTTCTGAACCCAAGTACGTTTCAGATTGCTGGCTGAGCCACGCTCGATCACCTTATCGAGGGTTGGTGTGCCAAAGCTCCAGACCGCATCGATGTCCATGTGCCGCGCCATGGCGTCAGCGACATCGGCGTGAGGTCCGGAGAGGATATTGACCACGCCGGCGGGCACGTCGGATGTTTCCAGAATTTGCGCAAAATCGGTGGCGGCTAGCGGGAAGGGTTCGGACGCGCAAAGGATGATGCGGTTGCCCATCGCGATGGCGGGAGCCATCAGGGCGACCAGACCTTGCAGCGGAGCTGTGGCGGGGCAGAGGGTGGCGATGACGCCGACCGGCTCTTTCATGGCGAGTGCCACGCCGCGGATTGGAACGTTGTGGATTTGCCCGTCGTATTTGTCGGCCCATGCCGCATAGGTGAACAGGGTCTGTATCGCTGCATCGACTTCTTCTGCGCCGGATTTCCCGCCCTGCATGGCGTCCAGCCGATGCGTGAATTCATCCGCGCGAATGGCGAGGTTTTCAGCGAGAAAATAGAGGATCTGCGCGCGCAGGTGGCCGGTTGTCTTGCTCCAGCTTTTGGCGGCATGGGCTGCCTCGACCGCGTTGCGCACATCCTTGCGGGACGCATTTGGCGCATGGCCCAAGAGGGCGCCGTTTTTGCCCCAAACCGGTGTTGAATAGCCACTGTCGGGACGCGCCTGCTTGCCGCCGATATAGAGTTTGGCGGTCCGGTCGATCCCGCCTGCGGGCGCGCCGGAGCCTGTCATTGGTTCTATCTCTTTAAGGGATTTCGCCTTGCCCTTGGGTTTGGTGTAAGCACCAAGGCCTTCCCAGCCGCCTTCACGGCCAAAGCCGCTCATCCGCACCCCGCCAAAGCCTGCGGCGGCGTCCATCATGTTGGTGCCGTTGATCCAGACAATGCCCGCTGCCAGTTTGGGCGCTACATCAAGCGCCAGATTGACGTTCTCGCTCCAAACGCTCGCGGCGAGGCCATAGCGCGTGTTGTTGGCGATGCTCACCGCCTCCTCTGGCGTCCGGAAAGTGGTGGAGACGAGGACGGGGCCAAAGATCTCCTCCTGCATGAGCGTGTCGGCGGGGTAGAGGCCGGTGATCAGCGTGGGGGGATAGAAGCTGCCCTCATAGGGCATGTCGCAGGCGGCGACATAGGTGGTGCCTGCGGTGTTTGCGCTGACCAGATCGGTGATCGCGGCCAGTTGCTTGGGATCGACGATGGCGCCCACGTCGATGCTCTTGTCCAAGGGTGATCCGACGCGCAGTTTGTCCATGCGGGCACGGAGTTTGGCGTGAAAGATGTCAGCTATCGGTTCATGCACCAGCAGGCGCGAGCCGGCACAGCAGACCTGCCCCTGATTGAACCAGATCGCATCCACAAGCCCTTCGACTGCCGAGTCGATGTCGGCGTCATCGAAAACGATGTAGGGGGATTTGCCGCCCAGCTCCAGCGTCAGGGCTTTGCCGCTTCCTGCGGTTGCTTCGCGGATGCGGCGGCCCACGGCGGTGGAGC
>TARA_R110002020_G_scaffold116694_1_pt1 | contig 26218 bp, 28 predicted proteins | sample TARA_R110002020 | Tara Oceans TARA_R110002020 (sample SAMEA4396489) | marine metagenome | biome: Westerlies Biome; feature: [MES] marine water layer (ENVO:01000295) within the mesopelagic zone...; material: water (ENVO:00002006), including particulate matter (ENVO:01000060) such...
CATCCTCGACCCGATCCACCAGATGCCGGGACTGAACACCTAGCCTTGCCGGGCTGGACGGGGCCGAGGCGGTATTGGACTGGGCAAAACTGGAACGGCTACTGGCTGGCATTTATGCGAGCAAGACAGGCCGACCAAGCTATCCTCTGCTTACGCTGCTGCGCGCGTCGCTGTTGGGCATTTGGTATCGACTTTCTGATGTCGAACTGGCCCAAACGCTGTTTTGCGATCTACTGTTCCGTAAGTCTGCCACCTTGAACTGGGAGGTTTGGTGCCGGAGGCCAGCACCATTGGCCGCTTTCGCCAGAACTGGTCGAGCATGATCTTTGGGAAATCCTGTTGGGAGAGGTCAACCGCCAGCTTGAGGAAAAGCGCATCATCATGACCGAGGGACGGATAACCATCATTGACGCGACACCGATAGAGGCGGCGCAATTTGGCCCCGGTAAAGGTGCAGATGGCCAACCGACGCGAGACCGGGACGCGGGCTGGCATGTCAAAGCCGACAGTCGCGGCACTCTGAAATCTACCTATGGCTTCTCGATCCACACGGGAACGGATGAGGACGGATTTATCCATCGCCAAACCGTCACCGCTGGCAACGTTCATGACAGTATTGAACGCGACACGCTCTTGCTGGGGGATGAAACCGCACTCTATGCGGATGCGGCCTACAGCTCGAAGGCCACAGGCGACAAGTTGGCGACATTCGGGATCACCGATCAGGTCCAGCGAAAAGGCTATCGTGATCACCCATTGTCAGAGGCGGACAAGGTTCGCAATGCTGAGATCGCGGTCACCAGGTCAGGCGGAGAACGCCCTTTTGCCACCTATAAATCCCGCTACGGTCTGGCGCGAACGCGGCTGATGGGGTTGCCGATGCTTCTGGCGGAGACAGGCTGATGACCGAGGTTCCTGCCTTTGCCAAGGCTTCTCCGGTCGTTGGCGGATTGTCGAGATGGACAATTGGGACAAGGACGTCCTCGCCCTCACCCAAGAAGCGCATCTCACGTTTAAGGGCGCGGCGGACGGAGAAATCAACTTCTGTGCGCGCAAGGCTTCCTCGACGGTTGCGTCAGTGCACGCGACGGATCTGCCTGGGGCGGAATTTTCCTGGGAGGGACAAGACTAGAATGACCCGGCGGTCGCGGATAGGCCGTAATTGGCACCGCCGGCCGGGCACTGCGTATTCACAATCCAGCGAATTCAGGCTTCATCTGCGAACGCGACTGACTTCCTGAACGCCCTGCCATAACCAAAAATTCGCCATGATTTGCCGCACGTCATGCGGCGGGATGCCGATGTCAAAAATTTTCGACTTGGGGGGCCTTCCGTCAATGGAATTCGACGTTGCAATTCTCGCAAAGCTTGATCATGCGGCTGCCGTCGTTTTGATCGCCTTCAGCTCGTAGCCCGCAGATCGGGCGAGATCTGTGAGACGCCGGAAAAAATGGAGTTCAAGATCGCGGATGATTCCAGGCGGCACGCGGCGAGTGCTCGAAGGCGCGCGATATGCCTCAATGCTGAGACGCGTCGAGCCGGTAATCGCGGCGGCAAGTGAAGCGTCGATGCCCATCAGATCGAGCAGATGCGCGATCTGCTCCTGCGAGGACATTGGACGTCCGTTCGCGGTGCGGTAGAACGCCGAGGGGTCGATGACCCTTGAGTTGTCTTCCTGCAAAGGCCTTGTCTGCTGCGGCTTGCCGAGAGCTACGTTGATGTCCGTCAGCCAGTCAACGATATGCTCGCTGTGCCATTCCAACCTCTCGCCGAGGGTTGATACTTCTGCTACCAAGCGCTCCACGTCAGCGCCGTTTTTGACCGCCGCGGCCCGCAGAAGCGCAAGCGTGTATCGGTATCTCTCTGCGGTCTTCAGATACCAAAGTTCCAATTCGAGCTTGTCGAACAGCATATCCGATGCATTCGAAAATCTGGTCGTTGCCAAGCTCCTCATCCGATATCTCCGCGTACAATTCGGACTTCCAGAATTCGTCCTCGTCTTGTTCCTGGTTTTGATTGAGGTACCGGTACTCCCACTCAATCATATCGAACTTCTCGTCGAGCCACTCGAATGCGGATGTGATGTAATTGTTGTGAACCCAAATGTCGAATTTGACGGTCCGCTGGCCGTCACGTCCGATTGCGAATTTTGCGTTGCGTATTTCAACGACGTCTACAATTCTTCGAAACATTACGCGGCCCTCTTCCTTGCGTAAATAGTGGCTTCCTCATCCCGTGAAGAGTGCTTCATGTGATTGTCACGCCCGAACTGAATAATCTCGACCGTGTTGCTTCGTAACGCATGCCGCAATGTATCCACACAAATGCGCGAAATGTTTGAAAAGTAATAAATTTCCAGGCCAAAATACGTCATATTTCCAACATCCATCAAATGTATCTGAGATTTATAGTTGACATAATTGCAAGAACATACACCACAACAATGATTTACTGATTCTGCTTATGCGGGCGATTCACCGGAAGCCGAAAACTCTTGGGATATGTACCATACGCTTCTACAACTCGGCCGTGGACGCGTTCATATGAAAAGGCAGGCATCACAAAAACCGGACACTCAACTGATGTGCGCGGATCCGAGTCTGGCCGGGCCGCCGCGATGTTGGCGGCATGATCGGCGTCGATCGTTCGCCCGAGAGCCTGAAACACTGGCGCCATTTCCGGATCATCCGGATCAAGACCAGGATCCGGGACATAGCCGAAGCAGATTGTACCAGTTTTATCTGTTACCACGAGCACCGATCCAACGGCGAGCGCATGAGCGCGGCATGCATGTGTCATAAAAGTTGCGGCATCCGCGTCAGAAATCCGATCCTTGCGATAGCGCATCTTGAGTTCCGCGAGCGATGCAACAGGTGTGATGCGGCCGGCGGCCAGATCTGAGACCATGTGTGGAACAGGGCTGCTCTCAAGAGAGCGTTGCATGCGAGAATAGCTGTCAATTCCTGGAAATTTCGGCATTTTATAATCCTTTTATTTGGTTGATTGTTTAGAAGATGTATTCGTCACTTAAATGCACGCACAGTCTTTGAAGCGGGACGAGATGCAAGCTTTTGCTCGCCGCCAGGCCATGGAGATTTGGTCAGGTGTCATGGTTTGCTCTAGTTTTTCTTGTTTGTCTTCGGCTTCAGGAACACCATTCCACGCCGCGATGCTGATCCAGATGTAAGCGGCATCGGGATCCGTTGGTTGGCAACGGCCTCGCGAGTACACGAGACCAAGTGAGAGGGCAGCGTACGGGTCTTCATTCAAAGCAGCCTCCCGATACCATCTCACCGCCTCAGCATCGTTCTGGGGCACGCCAAAGCCGTTTTCATACAACCAACCCAGGTTGGCTTGCGCGCTTGACTCGCCTTTTTCCGCAGCCAATAAAAACCACTGGAATGCCTCTTTGTAGTTGCGCCGCACACCGAGGCCCTCGAGATACATGAAGCCAACGCTGAACTGAGCGTTGCGATCGCCCTGATCTGCTGCCTTTCGGTGATAGCGGAAGGCTTCATCGTAATCCTCCGGCTCTCCATTGGCTTCCCCGCAGAGACAAGCAAGCTTGATCTGCGCACTCACATCGCCGCCTTCCGCCGTGGAGTACAAATCATCAGGCATTTCAACGGCTACAGGAGTCGAATGATTGGTTTCATCGCCGGCGGTGAGATCAACCGATGAACGGTCGGATGCCATGCTTTCGTCAGCACAACATGCAATAGATTCAGTGCTATTCAATTCAAATAATTTATCGTGCTTATTGATCAAAACAACGTTCATTTTAATTTCCCTTATTGAGGCATTTATTTATGCGCAGAACAAACTATTATCTAATAATAAATCCATAAACGAATACTATCAATGTATTATTTTGACTAATTTATTATTTCCAAAAAATTTAAATGCACATTGTTGTCTTTTTGTAAATTGAAGCTATGTTTCTATAGTTTTGTAGTGACATTTTATATTAACTGTAAAGGAAAATAATTGATTGGTTTCGCCGATCCGGCGGTCAATCGGCGCGAAGGTACTGAAGAGAAGTGCATCGATTTTCACTTCCGTTTGCAGCATATGAAGTTCGGCGCCAATAAAGCTTTGTTTCAGTAGCAACGACGAAAAATGGTGACGACTGCAACGACTACCTGCAACGACAAAGTCACTCAACGGCGTTTTGGCCCGTAGCCCCGCTTGCGCTTTTTTTTCAGCACATCCAGCAACAATTCGAGTGCGTCGAGCTCCTGGGTGAAATAGTGCCGCATTTCCCGTCCTCTCGAGCCGATCCTGCCCCAGCTGCGAACGACACAGATTTCCCCGAACAGAGTCTGTGACAGTGAGACCGCATAATAGCGCGCCATATTTTTCGAGGCGTCTTTGCGCTCGATGTAGAGCTGGCAGGGTGCAGTGTTAATGTGCCCAGGATCGGTGATAAATGGCTCCGCGTCTAACGACTATTCTGAATCAATTCGGCTCCATCGATTCACCTTCTTGATGATCATGGCACCCCGACGCTGAACTTTCGGTCAATTCCGAAACTCCCCCGAACCCCCATCCACGACTGCCGGCATTTTCCGAAACGCAGTGCAGGGATCTGGGTTTGCGCGTTCTGCATCAAGGCAAGCCCGCGCTGGCATCTCTCACCGGCTGCGGGTGACATGTCCGGTTCACGCCGACGGCGCAATATCAAATAATACAAATAGCAAATATATATATCAAACTATAGATGAATATGAGAAAGTAATTATATAATATTTATATTTATGCATTTCATTTATAAATTATTCATGCACTAATATATGTCAAATCAACAATTATACATATTCCTTATTAATAGGATATTATGATGTACACAAGAAGACGCGACGATATCAATTACCTTCATGACTGCGTGGATGCTCTCATAGAGCTGACATCCGGGATTAGCGAATGCATTTCAAAAGCGCGCGACGACGAGCAAGATGAGTTCGAAAACATGCCCGACGAGTTGGCGCAGGAAACGGATTCGGCGTACGCAATCTATGCGCTCGATAAGGCGCTTGAGATTTTTGTAGATTTTGAGGATCGATTGATTGACGTAATTCCATATCTTGAAGAAGCCGCCGCTTGCGGCGATGATCACGACGATCACCTGCCCCCCTCGTTTTGCCACGATCCATTCTATTTTCTAACCAAAGCCGTGACGGATAGCCGAAAGCTGATGATGTCGTCATGAACATTATCAGCCGGAATATCCCGACAGATCCGAAGCGCGATCATGTGGCCGGCGGCGGCCTGCGGCAAGGCCATCAGGCCGATATTGGAATTGCGGAAGATCAAATCTCATACGGCACTGGCTTTCCAGCGCCGCAATTGCCTGCCGCCACAAGGTGTCGACGCAGAACGGATGTGGCCCGGCGCCGCAGAACTGTCCTGGCGGGACGAAGAGTAACGGTCGACACCGCCACACGCGGCGCCGTTTTCACGCGTCGTGAGGTCGTCGATTTCATTCTCGACCTGACCGGCTACACGTCTGACAAGCCGTTACACCTTATGCGGGCCCTTGAACCATCGTTCGGCGAAGGAGATTTTCTTCTTCCAGCAGTTGAACGTCTGCTTGAGGCCTGGGAAGGCGCCGGTCGGCCGGACATTCACACGACACTCGCGAATGCTGTCGTCGCCGTTGAACTGCACCATGCCAGCTACGTCAAAACGCGTCGCCGGCTAATGGATCTGCTGACAACCCGCAGGATTGGGATCACCGCCGCCAGGCGCCTCGCTGCGCAATGGCTGGTCTGCGGGGATTTTCTTCTGAGCCAAATTGAAGATGGCCTGGACTTTGTCTTCGGCAATCCACCCTATATTCGGCATGACCTCATCGCTGACGCAACCTTGGCTCAGTACCGCAGCCGTTACCGGACGACTACCGGTCGGGCGGACATTTATGTCGCCTTTTTCGAGCGATCTCTGACAGCACTGAACCCCGATGGTCAGCTTGGCTTCATATGTTCTGATCGGTGGATGAAAAACCAATACGGCGGCCCTTTGCGACAGTTTGTGTCCGATGATTTCAGCCTCAAATGCTATGTCGACATGATCGGCACGAAGGCATTTCATAAAGATGTCGTCGCATATCCCGCGATCACGATTCTTGCTCGCCAGCCGGCAGGCCCAACCCGGATCGCCAGGCGCCCGGAGACCAACTCACAGACGCTTTCGCGTCTGGCCCAAAGCCTCCTCGAGCCGGAGAGTATGAGCTGCGACGTCGAGGAGATGAGCAACATTATCGACGGCAATCGGCCCTTGATCTTTGATCAGTCAGACGGGCTTGAACTTGTGCGCTGGCTTGAGCAGAGACTTCCTCTGCTGCAGGACATAGGCTGCAGGGTCGGAATTGGCGTCACCACCGGAGCGGACAAGGCCTTTATCGAACAATTTGATGCGATGGACGTCGAGCCTGATCGCAAGCTGCCGCTCGTCATGACCCGTGACATCGCCACCGGCAGCGTCGCCTGGCGCGGCTTTGGCGTGATCAACCCGTTTAACAATGATGGCAAACTGGTGGATCTCAAGGCCTACCCACGTCTGTGCGCCTATCTCGACGAACGCAAGGCAGCCATTGCCGGCAGGTACATCGCCCGGAAATCACCGCTCAACTGGTTTCGTACGATCGATCGCATCGATCCCGAACTCGCTGGCAGACCCAAACTTCTCATCCCCGATATCAAGGGCAAAGCGCATGTGGTGTATGAAGCGGGCAATCTCTACCCGCACCACAATCTCTATTACCTGGTTTCCGATGTGTGGGACCTGCATGCGCTGCAGGCTGTGCTGGTCTCGGGCATCGCACAGCTCTTTGTCGGCGCCTATTCGCCCCGAATGCGTGGCGATTGCCTGCGATTTCAGGCGCAATATCTGCGCCGCATCCGGCTGCCCTGCTGGCGTGACGTGGAGCTGTCACTCCGCCGACAACTGACCGAAGCTGGCATGGCGCAGGATGTTGGGGCCTGTGTCGAACTGGTCGCTGGACTTTATGGTTTGTCAGCTTTTCAGACAGCGGTTCTGGCCAAACAATGCAGTTGATCGATCTGATCCCGAGACCGGGCGGTCTCATTATTGAGTTCGCCCAGTAAAAGGCTCAGGTCTGCCACCGCAATCAAGACGCCCGCAGAAACAGGCGAATACTATCTCTACGTATCACACGATGAAGTAAGAACGCCGCCGTTAACCATAAATAGGACCTTTGTTCCCGGAGTGTTCTTTTGACGTTGCCGGACAAGGCAATCCGGATTACCTATGTATCTGTTAGCAAGCCAAACAGCTTGTCGACATAAGCGGCCTCCGCGGGTGGTGAGACACCCAACGAAGGCCTGACCGAAACCCTACCGTAATAGGAGAACGGCTATGCGATTCATTACGCTAAATCCCGGATAGGGAACATCCCGAATTTCCGGTTCGACGTCATTTGAACGACAAAACTGTGCCTCGTTCTTCTCCGGCTTCGCGCCGCAAGAGAGACGGCGGTTGGTCGAACAGCTGATGCCCGAAGGCGGAAATCATTTCCACATTCAACAATTGAAACGGCAACCTCACGGGCATGCTGTTGGCAAACTGTGTTCCTCATACCGAGATGACACCGCCGCCGACCGCAGTTCCCGGACCACGCGACGCCGACTATTACTGCCAACATCACGTCTGCCTGGGATGGCGGCGTCTGTTCGGGACGGCGAAGCCATGGAGAGGTTGCGTAATGGAAGAGGATATCCCCATGCAAACCACACAAAAGACTGCCAACGCCAACTCGCCGCCCCTCCACTCTCTTGATCTGGATTCGATCAGCTCCGAGCTGCGGAGCCTCGCAAGGGCAACCGTCGACAAGACGCTGCAGCAGGCTCGCGCAACGGGAATTGATCCTGTACTCGGTTGCTCCAGTCCGCTTGCGACATTCTACATGATGATGCCTCGCAATGACGGCGCAGCGCAGGAGCAGATCCTTGAGATTGTTGCCCGCCATGCAGATGGTCTCGCGGTCGTGACCAGTGGCCTCAAATTCGGTATTGATCAGAAACATCTCGATCTCATTCCGGCTAATGATCCCGTTACGCTGGCGGGCCTGCAGACGAATTATGATCCAGATCCGCGTGGGCCGACCTATCGACCGGATGCATTGCTCATCAACAAGTCTACAGGCAAAGCCTGTCTTCTTGAATTCAAGCGACAAACGGCAACGGTCGAGATCACCAACCTCAACCGCATCGCCGATAGCCTGACAATCGCCCGGGCCCAGGTCCGCGATTTTCTCTACCAGAAGCACAAACGTATCGTGATCGATCCGGCGGTGACCTGGGCGATCATCGATTGCTCGGATCAGGAATTGCCGCCCCGTTTCCGTGAGACTGGGGTGTTTGGCCTCGACAGCCTTGATGCAATCTGCGGCGTCAAAAACGTCGCTGCAGCGTATCGGCTCGCTCGCGACTTCATGGCTGCCGAATGCCGCCGCGGCGAAACGGAGCTGATAGCCGAAAGCCGGAGGTTTGTGCCCGCTCAAGCGGTTGACCAGATGATTGAGGCAGCCATCAGCCAGGCGCGGTCATCGCAGGCTTCACACGTGCTGCCCACAGTCACTGGCCTTGCTCGTGATCCGGAAGACGATGAATCCGAAGCCGACGTCGATGATGAAGACTCGCGGATTATCCGGTTCCCGCCCCATGACCGGAAACGGCCACGGCGCTTCGGAATGTTTGGCGCCTAGCCAAGCTTGCTTCTGACATGCCTGCCCTCCGTTGCCGGCCTGTCGTCCCTCATTCCAGTTAACTCAACCATTCCGCCGATCCAAACGATTAGGCGCAGAGAAAGATTTGTTATGCATAAAACCAAACACACTGCCCAGAACAACGTTGTTCTGTTTCGCCAGAAGGCTGGCCCTCAGCCTGCAGCTTCACCCGTCAAGCCTACGAAATCAACACGGGCGAGAGGAAAGAAACCCAGTCCGGAGCAGACCAGGATGGCGCTTCTGGCGATGTCGCAGAAAGGCAACCCGACAGCTGAACTCATTGATGAAATGGCGCCCCGCACCATCGGTCGGATCCTCAGCCTTGTTGCATCAGACAGTTCGCGCAAAGTGAGGTTGCCGAAGCATTTGCGAAGCAGGCTCGATCTGATGTGCCAGTTCAGGCATCCGGCTGCCTTGATGCTGCGGGACTGGCTTGACGGCAAACGACAGCTTCTGCCCGCAAATTTCAAGACCATTGCGGACTATTCCTGCAGCTCAGAGGAGGCAAAGTGATGAACCGGATCGAACAGCGTGTGCTTCGGTATCTGCTTGCCCGGCAGAAGCGCCATGCGAGAGTGGAAGCGTTTGAACGTGCCGTGGAAGCCGAGCTACTTGATCGGAAAATGCTCGGCGACGACTCGGCAAACGGGTCCATCTGGCAGTTGCCGGAGGACCACGCCGTGCTGTTCAATGGCGACATGGATCATGACCTGAAGGTCGCTCAGGTGGCCCTGCAAGCATCTTCGCACAACCGAAATCTACAGAATGGTCAACAGTCCGACACTGGCGACGAGTTTGCAGCCCTGTGGGATCCGATTGCTGAGTTACCCGATCCGGGTGATCAGATTCAGGATAAGCCCGACAAATCAAAACATCGCAGGTCCGGCAAGTCGACGGCCACGTCGCTGGGCCATCCGGAACTGGCGGCGCGACGGGATCATGTCCTGTCCCTTATCGCTGGGTTTGCGTCTGTACTGAAGCCAGCCGAGGTCGCGACGGCGTTGCTGCTCGCACGAGCGATCGGGCAGGACGAGCGTGTGCTTGCGCGTCTGGCGCCTGTGATGGCAAATACATCGTCGATCATCGTTGTCCAGATTCCTGTGCATGATTTTGTCCGACAGTTCGGCTTGATGATCGAGCAGGGTCTGGTCCTCCCCTTCTACGTCTCGCTCTCTCCGATCCTGCCTGGGCCGACGCTGTCGGGTCGACACAAACCGCTTGCGGACTCCCGGCGCAGAAGGTCGATCGAAAGCATGAGCGGTTCCTTTGTGCGCCGCGCGGATGATGAAGAATTCCGCCGCATTGTCGCGAGGAAACTCCTTACTCTCGCCAAACCCGTCATCATTGCTGATGAGGTCGACAAGCCGCTGCCGCCACGGCTGATTGCTGTTGCGGACATCATGATCAAGGGCGGAGGCATTGATGCAAAGCTGATCGCCGAGGTGCTTGCACGGTGCTGCAATATCCCGACGTCGAAATCGCTGTTTCTGATGGCTGAAATCGGCTTCAATCCGCATCATCTTGGAATTGACGATCTTGCCGTGGCCATCCGGCCGGGGCGGTCTCTAACCCGGATCACCAAGGTCCTGGTGGTGCTTGAAGATGAAGCTGCTTCACGTGCGAAGGACGAGGATGGCGACAGCAAGAGCTCGGACCGCAGGGGTTCCTTAAAGTCGTCTGGCAAATCGGCGATCGAGCAAAACCGCAAGAAAGTCGCTGGCTGTTTCGACGTCATCGAGCCCGCAGCAAGCGATCCGGCCGGATCGAAAGCTGCATCCGGTTCAGGACCAAAGGCTGCGGCCGCAAAGGAGGGCAAGGATCATCTGCTCGTGGAAAACCTTGCCGGTTACGGCGATGCCAAACAATGGGCACTGGACCTCAGGCAGGATCTGGCATCCTGGCGTAATGGCGAGGTGGATTGGTCCGACCTCAGCTCACGGCTTCTGCTGAGTGGCCCGCCAGGAACCGGCAAGACCACTTTCGCGAAGGCGTTGTGCAACACGCTGCAGGTTCCCCTTGTGGCAACATCGGTAGCAAGATGGCTCGAAGCGTCCCATCTCGGCGATGTCCTGGCAGCCATGAACGCCACCTTCGAGCATGCCAACAATTCGGCTCCCTGCATCCTGTTTGTTGACGAAATTGACAACATTGGAAGCCGCGGCCGCGGGGATCGCAACTACGACGACTACTGGTCTAGCCTCGTCAACAGATTGCTGGAATTGCTGGACGGAGCCTCAAGGACAGAGGGCGTCATCGTTGTCGGCGCAACGAACCGGCCTGAACGGATTGACCCTGCGCTTTTGCGCTCGGGTAGGCTTGAACAGCACATCGTCATTCCGCTGCCCGACACCGACGCGTTGATGGGGATTCTCGCTCATCATCTGGGCTGCCATCTCGATGCCGTGCTCACAAGCCACGATGCCATGGCGACCGACGGCGTGAACAATGGTTCGTCCGACGAGTCGAACGCCGCCACATACAAGGCTGCCCTGCACAGCAGCAGCTCTGACAATGAAGACCGTGGGCAAATCAATAACCGTCATGGAGGAACCCGGCATGGATGATTCCAAAACCTCAATGGACACAGCTCAGATGAAGAACGCCGCTCTCAGGTCGCTTGCCCTCGCCGCCAGCGGCCGGACAGGTGCTGACATCGAACGTCTCATTCGTGAAGCACGCCAGAAAGCACGGCGGCAGCATCGCCAACTGTCCTATGAACACATTGCAACGGCGCTGACGGCCGGACAGACGGCCATGTCTCCTGACCTGGTCTGGCGGATTGCCGTGCACGAATCCGGTCATGCCCTTGCGTTTACATGCCTCGGAATTGCTGACGTCGAAACGATCTCCGTGGGCAATGGCGAAGGCGGGTTCGTCGAAAGCACAGCTCGGCAGGGCAGCATTGAAAACGAGACCTGGCTCCAGAACATGCTTGCCTGTGTTCTTGCAGGCAGAGTGGCCGAGAAACTGATTTTTGGCGAAACCCTGTTGGGATCCGGCGGAAGTGAAACATCGGACCTCGCCCGCGCCACACGCCTGGCTCTGGATGCTGAAACCAGCCTTGGATATGGAAAGGCAACCCCGCTGCTCTATCGGTCTGCCAATGACCACCCGTCGCTGCTGTCGCTTGATCGACAGCTCGTACAACAAGTGAATAACCGCCTTGAGGCTGCGGCAGATATCGCCGAAAAGCTTCTGTCAGGTCACCGCACTACGCTTGTGGCGGTAGCAAACCGCGTCGCCGAGCGAAAGGTCATTGATGGTGACGAAGTGAGAGCGGTGATCGGTGCAGACATGAATGCTGCATTGGAGAACCCAAGGAAGCTGGCGCCGTGAAACTGCGATTCACAAAGCTGCTCCTGCGTTGCCAGATTACGCACTTCCGATTCGGATCTCGGCCCGGGCGATTCGGAACTCTGCTCACGCGTTGCCGACCCATGATGTAGCGATTCTCAACTCTGAGACGGCGTTTCCGATCAAGGAACTGCCGTTTCGGAACCCGGATTTGCGTTGCCGAATTCAGCTTCGGCGATTCCTGCGTGAGGCAAACCGTTTCCGAAGTCGGCTTTGCCGATTCGTTTGTCCGCATCGCAATTCTCGGGATGACGCTGTTGCCAATAGAGACGCGTGGGCGCCCGTCGAGCAACTCGTTCAGCGGAGAAGCGGCTGATGGCAACGGCTCAGATGGTCGCCACTCATCTCACCGTATCCCAAGTGTTCGGACAAAAATGGCCGCCTGCCCTGCTCTGAAACTCCCCTCCGTATGAGTTAACGCACTCGCCGAAGCAGTTGATGGTCGATGCCTGCATCATGCAGCTCAGTTTGCGGGAACGCAAATTGAGATGCGTGGAAAGAAATTGCTGGTCGGAGATTTCGATGTGCCACCAAATCAATACGCGGCACTATGATGTGCCCCCAACTCGAAACACATCATGTCAATTTATCCTGTCGCGATTCTGAACTCGGACACGCCGATTCGAAACCAGGGATCCGCGATTCCCCAGCAAACGGCGTTTGCAAATGCGTTTTGATCCGCGCAATGATGATGCTAGAGAAAAGAAAGCGGCTCAGAGGCAGGATGATGGCCAGGAAGACAAAGAAGCAGCGGACGGAAGAGCAGCGTGTTCGTCAGGCAGAATTCAGGAAAGCAGCCCGAAAGGCCCGGCGACCGGACCGGGATGATATCGCCCGGATGCTGCTCTGGCTGATGATATCGGGCATTCAGGCCAGGAGGACAGGCAACCGTGAGATGCTCGACGAACTTCGCAACAAGATCGTCGATGGGCTGGAGACCCAGGGATTTGATCCCCGGGAATCTGAGGAAGTGTTTGAGGATCTCGTTCAGCGATATGCCAATGGTGTCGTTCCGTTTCGTCGCAAGTTGCATCTCAAACACGAGGTCGGTGTTTCTGAATTATGACGGCCAATCCAGATTCATGGTGCAAACGGCGTTTAAAATTCTCTGCTGTCTTCTCCCCGTTACTTGATTAAACGGCGTTTGCAGAAGAATCGGTCTGGCGTTCACCAACCCATCAATTCGCCTCTCATCGAATTCCGGCGTATCCGGTTGAATGCAACGTCAAAAGGGTCGTTCAAAATGGTGCAGCACCGCCGGGCATGATGAATCAATTATAGTTTTGATCAAATCTGCGATTTTCATACCAATGACAGCTTTGTCTGACTTTAAGTAATAGATAACCATATATTTGGTTCTATTTCATTCAGCACTGTAAAACACAGAACGATAGCCCCATGTCTCAGTTCGTAAGTTTAATTCAAACAAAGGAACAGAGTATGGAGCTTAATTTTTCATTATCAGGCCAAGATTACGTGATTTATCAAGATAACTTTCAGGAGATTTACGTAAATGGCTGTCTTAGCCGCGAGTGGATCCTTCGGAGGCAGACCGCCAGCGGACGTGAGTTCGCCGGTATTTGGCATATTCCAGCCTGGAAGGATGGAAAGCATGTTACGGATCATATGAAGGAAATACTAACGGAGAATCTTGGTCGCCGGAATTATTAGTTCGGATTGTTATTCGTGTGCGCTAAACTTTTTATTCGATGATTTTTCGATACAATTTGTGCAGCGCTCGGAATATGCGGCCGGAAGGTGATTCTTTTGACCATTATACAGCGTTCCTTTTCGGAAGAAGATGCTCCGAGGTTTCCTCGACGTGTTGTCAATTCCAATCCGGCGATCGACCTCCTCCAAAGTGGGCGACAATTCATACCGGACTTCACCAACCTCGTTCGCCCTATACCTTTGCAAACCTGCCTCGGCCTGGGCGGCCGACGCTCGACAAAATCTTAGTGGCCGGCGGCACGCAGATGCTTGCTTTTCCTCTGGCTACACAGCCTACGACTGCGTGGGCATTCCCTTGCCCAATACGTTTTCAAATGATGCAACCCCCAAAAGGATTTTGACAATTACAAAATTTCCAGGAATTGACAGCTTCTCTCGCATGCAGCGGACTCCAGAAAGAAGCACAATCCGCTAAATAATTTCTGATCTTGCAGCCGGTATCATCACGCCGGTGACGTCGCTTGCGGAACTTCAGATGCGCTACCGGAAGGATCGGTTAATCGAGGCGGACGCAGCGACTTGTATGACACATGCATGTCGCGCTCATGCGCTTGCTGTTGGATCGGCACTCGTCGTGACTGATAAAGTCGGACGAATCTACTTCGGCTATGTCCCGGATCCTGGTCTCGAACCGGACGAAGCGGAGATGAGAAACGCGTTCCAGGCACTCGGACGAATGATCGGCACCGATCATGCCGCCAACATCGCGGCGGCCCGACAAAAGACGGATACCCGCACATCGGTCGAGTGTCCGGTTTTTGTAATGCCTGCTTTTCCGTATAAGCGCGCCGATGGAAGATCCGTAGAAGCCTATGGTACATACCTGAAAAGCTTCAGCCTTGCTGTAACTCGGCCGCATCAACAGGATCGGTGAGCTATTGCCGGGGCGCGGACCATGACTTTGGGCGAGATCGCCTCCAAACATGGCTATCTGCAGGAGCTATGCCGCTAGAGTGCCGACTTCCACCCAGAATTGAGCCGGGCTCAGTCCTGGGTGGAAATCAACCCGCGTTGATGAGCCGGTTCGAGATCCAGTAACTGGCCATGGGCACTCGCCGGTGATTGCCGCGACGGAACGCCTGGGGGATTTCGTCGGGGCCACAATATTCGGTCTTTCCGCCAAGGCCCGCAGCGGGGTCGACGGTTCGCAAGGCGCGACGATGGCGCGGCTGCGGATGGCCGATTTCGAGACGGTGCACCCCGCCCAGCCCCAATTGACGCTGTCGATCCTGCTCAGGGGCAAGTCCCGGTCCTGGCGCGACATCGGCGAGGGCTACCGGATACCGAAGGGCGCCGAAGCGTTCCGGCACCGGGGTGCGGGCATCCTCACCGCCCACGGCACGGCGGTCGGGTGGAGGGTAGAGGGCCAGCACGACTGCCTCATCGTCGCCTTCCCGGTTCAGACCAGCGGAGCGATCCTCGAGGAGATCCTGCCGCACGGCGCCGGCGCGCTGTACCGGCTTGCCGACAGGGTGGTCCGGGATCCCCTCCTGCCGGTCCTGGCGCAGGACATCTGGGACGGCGCACGGGATCGGATCGGTGCCTTTGAGGCCGACTACGCCATCGCCCTCATGCTGGCCCGGCTTGCACGCCAGGCCTCCGGCACGGACGCGGTCGAGGCGCGGTTGGGCAAGGAGCGGCTTTCGCCAGCCAACCTGCGCAGGGCAATGGAATTCCTACGGGCGCATGTTGCCTCGGATCCGTCGCTGAACGAGATCGCAGCAGCGACTGGCCTGAGCCCCTTCCACTTCCTGCGCGGCTTCAAGGCCGCGACCGGAATGACGCCGTTCCAGTCGTTGCGGAACCTCCGCATCGAGATCGCCTGCGACCTCCTCTCAACCGGGATGCCGATCGCGCAGGTCGCTCTGGAGGTCGGGTTCAAGAGCCAGAGTCATTTCGGCGCGGTCTTCCGCCGCGCGATCGGCCAGACCCCCGCCTCCTGGCGCGGCGACCTGCGCGCGTAGATTTGCGCAATCCCGCGACAAGGGTCGCAATGCCGTGGAAGACGCGACCCTGTCCTGGCGACTACTGACTTTCCCGCCGGCGCATGAGCGCCCGGCGAACAGTCAGGAGATACACCATGGATATCAACACGCTGGCGGATGCCGTTTCCCGGCGTCCGATCGAGGTCGTGCAGGCGGTCTACGAGGCCTATGCCCGCCGTGACCTGCCGAGGATTGCGACACTCTACCATCCGGACTGCGAATTGATGCAGACCGGGGAACTGCCCTGGGGCGGCGTCTATCGTGGCCACGCAGGGCTGGCGCGGTTCTTCGACCGGCTGACCCAGGCCATCGACACGCAGATCGTCCACGAGACCCTGATCGAGGCAGGCAACGATGTCGTGAGCGTGGGCCGGACCAAGGGCGTGGCGATGAAGACGGGCCGAGCCTTCGAGCTCGACGCCGTGCATATCTACACGGTCGAGGAAAGCAAAATCCGCAGATCCGCGGCCTATGTCGACACGCCAGCGATGCGTCGTGCCATCGGCGCCTAGCGGCTTGCGAACCAGGACGGCCGATGGTCCCGCGCGAGACGGACCATCGGCCGTGAGGCCTGTCCCGCCCGGAGGCTTGCCAATTGTGGAAGGATGCGTCAGCCGCAGGACGGCGTGTTTTGGGACCCTGGGGTTGCGGCGCGGCGGCGGTGCAGCTGGATTTGCGGTTAGCGGACAGGCCTTTGTTCTTTGGAACGAAATCTTACCGTGGTGTGTCTAACCGACGTCACGTTTTACCGCACTTCCATCAGCAGGTTTTCGGGCTTCTGAATTATCAAGCATCAATCATCTGCCTTATGTTGGTTATCGAGGCTATACGCCCGCCGTCGTTTTGCCGGCGGGACCGCGGAAACGCCGGATACGAAAAAGACCCTGGTTAAGGGGGCCTGGTCAAAGTCAGAAGGGTATGTCTTTTTCGAGCTCGTATTCCGGTGAGTTCAGGTAGCGGATTTCCGACCGCCTCCATTGCTCACACTTTTCCGCTTCCTTGCGTTCATAGTCAGGATCACGGCGCTCTTTCCAAAGCGTGTCGGCGGTGGAGATTTCAGCGCAAGCCCTGATGACATCCCCGTCAAAGCGCTCGATGACGTTGCCACGGCAGTCTAGGACTACGAATTCCCCGGCGATGAAAAGATGTGAGATTGAGGATGCATAAGCGATTTCCTCGGCAAAATCTTCTGCAGCGGAAGAATAGTAGCTCCCGATGAACCAAGACTCTACGCGGGAGTACCAATTCGCCATGATTTGTTGCACATCTGACAGAAGGATACCCATATCAACGGTCTCAACGTAAGGGTCTTCCCGCCAGTGGAATTCGACTCTGTAATGCTCGCAAAGCCTAATCATACGGCCGCCTTTTCTTTGACTATATTAAGCCTGTAGTCGGCGACTCGGGCGAACTCGGCGAGACGCTGGAAAATATAGAGTTCGAGATCGCGGATGAGTGCCGGCGGCACGCGGCGAATGCTCGCAGGCTTGCGATATGACTCAGTGCTGAGCCATGTCGAGCCGGTAACCGCGGCGGTAGCCAGTGAAGCGTTTGTACCTATCAGATAGAGCAGATGCACGATCTGCTCGTGCAGGGACATCGGACCTCGGTCCGCGATCCAGTAGAGCGCCGAGCGATCGCTGATCCTTGGCTTGTCTTCCGGCAAAGGCCTCTTCTGCTGCGGCTTGCCTGTAATAGGTCCGAGGATGCCCGAGAGCTTTTCCATTTCGCGGCATTCGTTCGGAAGTCTGTCGATAATGTGAAGCCGCTTGGCGTAGCCGAGGCGGCCCACAAGGAGGTTGAGGACGTCGTTCTCTGTCTGAATGTTTCTCATGTTCTTTACCTTTCGTTCGCCTCATTCGGGGAGCAATAAGAGCGAATATTCCGCATCTTATTTAAATATAATTGACTATTGAATCCGGAATTGCAACATATTATTTGAAAGATTATTGTATTTATAATGAGTATATTTGTTTTTTATTTTTTGATCCACCTTTTGATCTCGGGACCATTTTTTGATGGCTGTCGTGGAAATTTTAAACATCGATGAACCCTGCGACTGGACTGTCGCCGAAGCATTTGCAGACCAATTCCTTTGAGACGGCGTCTCAGGGGCGCTCCGTTTTAGAGCGTCGGGGCCGGGAGCACGAGGGTTACGATCGGCAAACGGAATCCAGCGAAGAACGGTTTCACGCGGCGCCGTGTTTCGACAGGTAGTCCTCGACGGCGAGCGCCAGATCGTCGGGATCGGTCCCTAATGTCTGAAGATGCAGTTCCGGATTCTCCGGGGCTTCATAGGGTGAGCTGATGCCGGTGAAATTGGCGATCTGTCCGGCCAGAGCCTTCTTGTACAGGCCTTTCGGATCACGGCGCGCACATTCGTCGATCGGGGTGTCCACAAAGATCTCGATGAATTCGCCGGGCAGCATCAGGTTTCGCGCCAATTCCCGTTCGGCGCGGAACGGCGAGATGAAGGACACCAGCACGATAAGCCCGGCATCGGTCATCAATCGCGCAACCTCGGCAACGCGCCGGATGTTTTCGACCCGGTCCACTTCGGTGAAACCCAGATCCTTGTTGAGACCGTGGCGCACATTGTCGCCGTCAAGCAGCAGCGTGTGCCGGCCGGCGGCATGCAGCCGTTTTTCGACCAGATTGGCGATCGTCGACTTGCCGGAGCCGGAAAGGCCGGTGAACCACAGCACGGCCGGTTTCTGATGCTTGAGCTGGGCGCGAGCCTCTCGGGTCACATCGATGGATTGCCAGCGCACATTGTTAGCGCGGCGGAGCGGATGGTCGAACATGCCCGCGCCAACGGTGGCGTTGGACTGGCGGTCGATAATGATGAAATTGCCGGTCGTGCGGTTGTCCCGGTAGGCGTCGAACGCCAACAGGGACGTGGTCGCGAAGTTGCACACGCCGATTTCGTTCTTGCCAAGCTGCTTGGCCGCCTGGTGGGTGAGCGAATTGACGTCGATGGAATATTTTATCGCTGTCATTGTCGCGGTGGTCGTGTCGACTTCGCTGCGCAGGATATAGCTGCGGCCCGGCATCAGTGCTTTTTCGCCGAACCAGATGATCTGAGCCTGAAACTGGTCCGCCACATGCGGTCGCGCCTCCGGCGCCACCAGCATGTTGCCGCGCGAAACATCGACTTCGTCTTCCAGGACGAGGGTGACCGCCTGCCCTTCGCGGGCGCGATCGAGATTGCCATCAGCGGTGACGATCGACTTGACGCGTGACGACCGTCCCGTCTTGGCGACAACCACACCGTCACCGACGGAGACGCTGCCTGACGCAATCTGGCCGGCGAAGCCGCGGAAATCGAGATCGGGCCGGACCACCAGTTGCACCGGCAACCGGAATGGCAGCTCGAGCGCCGGATCGGAAATCGTGACCGTTTCCAGATGCTCGATCAAGGTCGGCCCGTCATACCATGGCATCGCCCGGGAGCGCAGCGAGACATTGTCTCCGTAGCGTGCGGAAATGGGAATGGCACGGATTTCATCAAATCCGAGATGCTCGGCAAACTTGGTGTAATCGGCCACAATCGCATCGAAGACAGCCTTGTCATGGCCTACCAGGTCGATCTTGTTGATGGCCAGCACAAGCGATCGAATGCCCAGCAGCGAGACGATGTGAGAATGGCGCCTCGTCTGCTCGAGAAGACCCTTGCGGGCATCGATCAAGAGCACGGCCAGTTCCGCCGTGGAGGCGCCGGTGGCCATATTGCGGGTATATTCCTCATGGCCGGGCGTGTCGGCGACGACGAAATTGCGCCTGTCGGTGGCAAAGAAGCGGTAGGCGACATCGATGGTGATGCCCTGCTCGCGTTCAGCTTCCAGCCCGTCGACCAGCAGCGCAAAGTCGAGGTCCTCGCCCGTCGTGCCATGCTTGCGGCTGTCGCTTTCAAGGGACGCCAACTGATCCGTCAGAATGAGCTTGCTGTCATAGAGCAGCCGACCGATCAGCGTCGACTTTCCGTCATCGACGGACCCACAGGTGATGAAGCGCAGAAGCGACTTGGATTCCTGGCCCCGGAGATAGGCTGCGACGCCACTGCCGAGGTCGGGATCGACAGAACCGGACATCAGAAGTATCCCTCCTTCTTTTTCTTTTCCATCGAGCCTGCTTCATCGCGGTCAATCAGGCGGCCCTGTCGTTCCGACGTGCGCGCAATCAGCATTTCGGCGACAACCTCTTCAAGGGTCGTGGCCTCCGATTCGATCGCCCCGGTCAGCGGATAGCACCCCAAGGTCCTGAAGCGGACCATCCGGTTCTCGACCGTCTCGCCCGGCTTCAGCTCCAGACGATCGTCATCGACCATGATGAGCATCCCGTCGCGTTCGACCACCGGCCTGAGCGCTGCAAAATACAGCGGCACCATCGGAATGGATTCCCTGAGGATGTACTGCCAGATGTCGAGTTCGGTCCAGTTCGACAGGGGAAACACCCGGATCGACTCGCCTTGGCCGATGCGGGTATTGTAGGTCTTCCACATTTCCGGCCGCTGGGTCTTCGGGTCCCACGCATGCTGCGCATTGCGGAACGAAAAGATGCGCTCCTTGGCCCGCGATTTTTCCTCGTCGCGCCGGGCGCCGCCGAACGCCGCATCGAAACCATAATGATCCAGCGCCTGGCGCAAGGCGATGGTCTTCATCACATGGGTGTGGACGCTCGAACCGTGGCTCAATGGGCCGATGCCCTGGGCCAGCCCATCCTGGTTGGTATGCACAATCAGTTCCAAGCCATAGGCTTTCGCCATCTGATCCCGGAAGGCGATCATATCCTTGAATTTCCAAGTCGTATCGACATGAAGAAACGGAAACGATGGCTTGGCTGGATAGAAGGCCTTGTAGGCCAACCGAAGCATGACCGAGGAATCCTTGCCGACGGAATAGAGCATCACCGGCTTGTCGAACGTCGCGGCCACTTCACGAAAAATATGGATTGCCTCTGCTTCAAGTCGGTCGAGATGGCTGAGCATGGCTGGCACAAATTTCGTATTTGACCTCACACGATCGGGAGAGGCACCACAGGTTGGATCGGGAGAATGGAATATTTTCCATTCGGAAACAAGTTCAAGGTCGATCGGAAACCTGGCCAACTCACCGCTTTTCGAGCGATCCCTGGTGACAAGCGCGTGGAAGGGGCTCCATCGAACCCAATCGCACGCCGCAGACAGAATGGCTATGGCATGCGCCCCGGAATGTCGGCTGCCGGGTGGTCCAGATTGGGGCCTGCATCGAACACCGGAATTCCGGCGCAGCACGACCCGGCCATCGGGTGTCAGCCAAAGACTTGCCGGCGCATCAGGTCTGAGGGTTGCTTGGGGGGAAGTTCGAGAACCGGCACGAACCTGTGTGATGCGAATCGGCAACATGCTGCAATCGGCGACCACATCCCAACTGCACTTCATGATTGCGGTGGCGCCGCAAACCCGTCACTGTGATCCGAACCGGAAAATTCCAGTCGCTCGGCGTTTCAAGGTTCGCACCATGAGCGCGTCGCCATTTCTCGCCCTTGACCGATTTTGATTGACTTTGCCGCATTCAAGATACCAAGGGAAAGGAAAATTTATCCCGAAGACTTTAGTCTGAACGCCATTCGCCGAACCACCATCAAAAGCAGTTAAGTCAGTTGGAGTTGATCATGGTTCGTGTCATCCGGGATTTTTGGCTAAGCCCGACATTCCAGAACTACGACATCGTAAACATTCTCTTCTACAGCTTCGTTCTCTGTTGCGGCGCCCTGACGGGAAGTCTTGTTTCCGTCGTCGTCATTGGCTCCGTGGTCTATTGTTCCCTCCACCTGATGACGGGACGGTTGCGGTGGGCACTGCCCGCTCCGGTTCAGGTTGTCTTTTGGGCGTTCTGCGGACTTTTCGCCGCCGAAGCAATCGCCGCCCTGATCAATCCTTCGGCTATTGCCCTCAACGAGGTTGTTGAAAATATTCCGCTTCTTGGACTGGCCGGTCTGTATTCGGTTACCTTCGTCGAGCGGAGCAGGTTGCTAAACGCCGTCGAGATGTCTGTGATGGCCGCCCCGATCATTGCCTTGATCCTTCTGCTGTTGTTCTTTTCGGAGGGAAGCCGTCCCGCGCTTGCGGCCGGGAATGCAAACGTGCTGGCGCTGCTGGCAGCGATCCTTTACGTGTTCAACATAGGCTCCGCCTTCCGACGCAAGAGCCGCATGTCGCTGGCCAGCCTGGCCGGCGCCTTTGCCGCCGCTTGCATCGTGATCCTGACAGGGACCCGGGCGATGTGGCCGGTCCTGCTGCTGACCCCGTTTCTCGGCTTGCTGATCTTCGGTTCCCGGAGGAATATTCTGGCCGGCATTCTCGCGGTTTGCCTCACGGTGACCCTCATCGGCGGCCTGGGATTGCTGATGTCGAGCAGCATAAACGCCCGAATCGCGGCTCTAGAGGCGGATGTGGCGGCGATTTCCGAAGGCGACAGGAGCCGGTCCATCGGCATGAGGATCCAGATTTACGAAGCAGGCTACGCGTTGTTCATGGACAAGCCGATCTTTGGCTATGGACCCGGCAATGAGCGCAGCGAGATAGCGGCAAAGACCGCCGAGCATGGTCCCAAGGCGGTGGCATTCAGCCATGCTCACAATGCCATCCTCAATGTCGCCCTGCGTTCCGGGCTGCTGGGCGTGGTGGCGCTTCTGGCGGTTCTGTTCACACCGCTCGTCGTGGCGTTGAAAGCCCAAAAGGACGATGTCGGCTGGGCGGGGCTCTATGTGCTGACATCGCTCCTGCTTGTCTATTTCCTCTCCGGAACGGTGGGGCTGGCGCTGGGTCACGACATTCACGACACCGTCTACCTCACCGGAATATCCTACGGCCTCTATCTGGTGTTTGGCCGGAGACTGCCGCCAGCCGGCGACCCGCGGCGTTAAGGCAGGCTAGAGTTCCGGTTCGGCTCAAGCGGCAAGGAACCGAGGATCATGGCGGCCAATCGGGCTCATCCGCAAGACGGTGTGTCCGTCCTACGATGAGACGTGGTGTTGCCCGGCCATGACACGCACGATGCCATCGATATTGCCGGCATCAGTTTTTTCTCCCGGGACGGTCCCACGTCACCGGGCTGCCGGTCGGGCGAGAGGGCCGATTGGCCCTGCCCTTCCCGATCTGCCTGGGCTCAGGCCTTGCCGACACTCTGGCGCTGCTGGCCGAGGCCCTCGATGCCCAGTTCGATGGTCTCGCCGCCCTTGAGATAGGTTTGCGGCTTCTGGCCCATGCCGACGCCGGGAGGGGTGCCTGTGGAGATCACGTCGCCGGGCTGCAGGCTCATGAACTGGCTCACATAGCTCACCAGATGCTGGACGCCGAAAACCATGGTTTTGGTCGAGCCGTCCTGGTAGCGGTGGCCGTCGACCTCGAGCCACATCTTGAGGTTCTGCGGGTCGGCCACTTCGTCGCGGGTGACGAGCCAGGGCCCGATCGGGCCGAAGGTGTCGCAGCCCTTGCCCTTGTCCCAGGTGCCCGAGCGCTCGATCTGGAATTCGCGCTCGGAGACATCGTTGACGACGCAGTAGCCCGCGACATGATCCATCGCATCGGCCTCGTCGATATAGACGCCGCCCTTGCCGATGATGACGCCGAGCTCGACTTCCCAGTCGGTCTTCACCGACTTGCGCGGGATCAGCACCGTGTCGTTGGGGCCTGAGATTGCGCTGGTGGCCTTCATGAAGATCACCGGCTCCTTCGGAACCTCCGCGCCGGTCTCGGCCGCGTGGTCGGAATAGTTGAGGCCAATGCAGATGAACTTGCCGACCTGTCCGACGCAGGCGCCGATGCGGCCGCCCTCGAGCTCCGGCAGGCTCACGGGATCAATGGCGGCGATCTTCGCCAGGCTTTCGGGCAGAAGCGCCTCGCCGGCGATGTCGCTCACCACCGAGGACAGGTCGCGGGCCTTGCCGACGGCATCGAGAATGGCGGGCTTTTCCTGGCCGGGGGCGCCGATGCGAAGCAGTTTCATGGGATCTCTTCCTTGTGTCTTGGTGGACGCTCAGGCCGCGTCAGTCGCGGCAGGGCGTGAAAAATGCACGGGTTCGATTGATAGCCGTTTCAGCTCGATTGAGAAACCCGGCCTGGCAGCGCTCGGAACGCCGCCCGGCCGGCGCCGCTCAGATCGACCAGCCGCCGTCGATGGCATAGGCCTGTCCGGTGGTGAAGGTGGCGTTGGCGAGATGCACCGCCAGATCGGCAATTTCCTCGGGCAGGCCGATGCGACCCATCGGCTGGCGCGCGATGAAGGCGGCGCGGGCCGTCTCGTAATCGCCCATGGCGCGCATCCGGTCCTGAAGCGACGGGCTCTCGACCGTGCCGGGGCAGATCGCGTTGCAGCGGATGCCCTGGGCGATGTAATCGGCGGCCACCGACTTGGTGAGGCCGATGACGGCGGCCTTGGAGGTGGCGTAGGCGAAGCGGTTGGGCACGCCCTTGATCGAGCTTGCGACCGAGGACATGTTGATGATCGCCCCGCCGCCGCGCCTGAGCATCGAGGGCAGCGCGGCACGGATGGTGCGAACCATCGAGCGCACGTTGAGATCCATCGCGAAATCGAACTCCTCGTCCTTCATCTCGAGGATCGATCCGGCATGGACGAAGCCCGCGCCGTTGAACAGCACGTCGACGTCGCCCGCGGCTTCAAACGCCGCGGTGACATCGGCGCCATCGAGAACATCGAGCCTGCGGGTGGTGATGCCGGTCTCGCCCGCCAGTTCGGACAGCGTCTTCTCGTTGATGTCGGTGGCGATCACCCGGGCGCCGTGGGCCGCGAAGGCGAGCGCCGTGGCGCGGCCGATGCCCTGCCCGGCTGCGGTTACGAGGACGGTCTTGTCTTTGACCCAGTCTGCCATTTCTCTCTCCCAAAAGGTCCGCCCAGGCGGCTTTGCGTTCGACACTGTAAATGCGGAAGGCGACATGCACCACCTCATCCTGCTGGTTGATCAACGGTGCGTCCGATCCCCTGGCCATCCCCGCCGCTTCGGCTCGTCTTTCAGGCGGCCCCGGTGTACGGACGCGCATCCCCACGCACATCGGTCATACAAAACCTCAGCGATCATAACCACACGAAAAAGCCATTGGATGGATGACGATGGGTGTCAACGTTTTACATCGGGACGTTGAACGATACGGCCCGGAACACCTGGTGCGGATCTACCGCAACAAGTCGGTGTGCCGTTCCAGTCCGATCCTATTCGTGGCCTATAGCCGACGAGGCGGCCATCAGTCGGGCTGTGACGGCCCATGGACAGATATACTGCGGATGTGGGCCAGGAACTTGCGGTACGTGCCGGACCTGACCGGTGCCGACAGCCCGCTTCTTTCATGCCTACCTGTTTTACTAAACCGATTTCCTGGGGGAGTATTTGCGCCGTGAGGAGTTGCTGCCAAGGGAGTAGGCTTTATGATCATCGATATCCATCTGCATGTCATAGAGCCGTCCGCGCTCGCCTCCCTGGCTCGCTCGCGTTGCTGAGCTGGATCGGCAATGGACGTATCACGGCTATGCGCTCGAGGCAGGACAGGCCGGCAATTCGCAGACTCTGCACATGGAGGTCGATGTCGCGCCGGACAAGATCGAGGCAGAGTCCGCCTATGTGGGGGACCTCGCCCACCTGCCCAGCAGCCTGATCGCCGACCTTTTTGATTGCACGGGATCCTGAAAAACCCGGCCGTTCGAACCGTCGACCATTTGCGCGACACTGCAATGGGCGCCAGTCGCTTGTACGGCATATGCGGTAGCTGCACGCCATGACTGGCTTTTCGAGATTGCTTACGGGGATCAAAGAGCTTGCCATGCCCATGTTCTCAGGAACGCATCATCGTGGCTGCCGATCAGATTACGCGTTCACGTCGATGTGTTTGAGGATCTGAACGAGCGCCGCCATCAATTTGGGACGGCCTATAATGCGCAAGTGCACGCCAATGGAATGAGCTACCCCTCGAAATTTGGACACTGACATAAGCTACAATTTGCGGTCTGCTGGTCTTCGACGAGAAGGAGATCAGAGATGTCGGAACGGAAACAGCACGCGCCTGAATTTAAGGCGAAGGTCGCTCTGGAAGCCCTGAAGGCCGAGGAAACCGCGGCTGAGCTGGCGAGCCGGTTCGGGGCGCATCCAACGATGATCCATCAATGGAAACGTGCGCTTCTTGAGGGCGCGTCCGGCGTGTTCGAACGCGGCGGTCGAAAGAAGCCCGAGATCGACGAGGAGCAGATGAAGGAACTCCACGCCAAGATCGGGGAGCTGGCCGTGGCCAACTCTTTTTTGGAAAGAAAGCTGAAGCCCTGGGGCGGGAAGTGAGGCGCGGCATGATTGAACCCGATCACCCCCAGCTGTCGATAGGCCAGCAGTGCAAGCTGCTGTCGATCGCGCGCTCGTC